>ODAK010000056.1_pt1 | contig 124380 bp, 115 predicted proteins | sample 1539591 | NCBI WGS metagenome assembly ODAK01 (sample SAMEA3539303, study PRJEB22396) | soil metagenome | biome: tundra; feature: field; material: soil | place: USA | collected 2010-05 | depth 0.15 m | reverse complement strand
ATTTCCGCGCTCGGATTTCTCAGCCAGTCCATTCTCACCGCGCCGCGCGTTTATTTCGCAATGGCGGAGGACGGAGTGTTTTTCCGCAGCGTCGCTTGGCTCAGTCCGCGTACGCGCGTGCCCGTCATAGCGATAGCATTGCAAGGCGTTTGGGCCATCGTTATCGCGCTTTCCGGGCGCTACGAACAAATACTGAATTTCGTCAGTTCGATGGACCTGATTTTCTTCGGCTTGTCGGGATTATGTATTTTTGTTTTCCGATGGCGCGAAGCCCGTCAGCCTCCGTCGCTTGATGCGCGCAACGTGTACCACATTCCCGGTCATCCATTCACCACCGCTGCTTACATCGCATGCTGTTGGATTGTAGTGGCGGCAACTTTTTATCATTATCCCAAGGATTCCCTTATTGGCCTCGGCCTTGCGCTTGCCGGATTGCCGATATATTTTCTTTGGGGCTGGAAAGGGCGCAGGCAGTGACACAAGAAATGACCTATCGACACACGCACGCGCAGTCGCCGTATCTTGTTTGGGTGAAGACGCAGCCTCATGCGAAATATAATCTGGCCACCAGCGGCGTGATGAATTATCCGCTCGCGCAACTTCCCGTGCGACTCGGTGATTTGGAAATCAGCGGACAAACTCCCGGCTATGGCTACGCGCCGTTGCAGGAAGAATTGGCGCGCCACTCTGGCGTATCAAGAGAATGCATTGTCGCCGCGATCGGCACTTCAATGGCAAATTATCTGGCTTATGCGGGAACGCTCGAACCTGGTGATGACGTTTTGGTTGAGCACCCCGCTTACGAGCCGATGTTTGAGGCGGCGAAACTTGCAGGCGCAAACGTCGTCCGATTCCACCGCCGCTTCGAGAATGGATTTGCAGTCGATCTGTCTGAAGTTGAACGCGCCATCACTCCGAAAACGCGCCTGATTGTTCTCACCAATATGCACAATCCGTCGGGGGCATTTGTTTCCTCGGATACCTTGCGCGCCGTTGGAGAAATTGCGGAGCGCAACAGCGCACGGGTGATGGTAGATGAAGTCTATCTGGAGATGTTTTTCGATAATCCCGTTCCATCGGCATTTCATTTGGGCGAAACATTTGTAATTACCAGCAGTCTCACGAAAGTTTATGGACTCAGCGGCCTGCGCTGCGGGTGGATTCTGGCCGCGCCCGAACTCGCCGAGCGCATCTGGCACATTAATGATCTGTTTGGGAATATTCCACCGCACTCCGCTGAGCTCATGTCTGTCATCGCGCTCGATAATCTCGCCGGAATCGCGAAGCGCGCGCGAAATCTTCTTCATACAAATCGCGCGCTGCTCGACCAGTTTCTGAATTCCCGCGCCGACCTGGAACTCTTTCGTCCGCCCGCCGGCACGGTTGTTTTTCCGCGGCTCACCAAAGGCAATGCCGAGAGCTTCATTCAACTCCTTCGCGAGAAATACGAAACCGAAGTTGTTCCCGGGCGTTTTTTTGAAATGCCGGACCACTTCCGGCTCGGCATCGGCGGTGAAACAGAAATGCTTCGCGCGGGCCTCGACCGCGTCTCGTCAGCACTCGACGAATTCGCGCGGAAGTAGTAAAAGAAGCTGCGCTCTCTGCCGGTCTGGAGGTAAGCGACAATGTTTGCGCCCACGACGTTCGTCACCGCACTTCTGATGACGGTGTTCAGCACCATTTGCTGGGGATCGTTCGCCAATACTTTCAAGGTCACGAAAAATTACCGCTTCGAAATTTATTATTGGGATTACGCTGCGGGAATTTTTCTGATTTCGCTGGTGCTCGCTTTCACGATGGGCTCGATGGGCGCTTACAGCATGACCTTCCTTGAGAACCTTCGTTCCGCAGCGTCGATCAATTTATTGGAAGCCGCAATCGGTGGATTCATTTTCAATATTGCCAACGTGTTGTTGATTGCCGGAATTGAAATAGTAGGTCTCGCGGTCGCTTTTCCGATATCGATTGGCATCGCACTCGTCGAAGGCGTCGTCTTGAGTTATCTGATTCAGCCTAAGGGCAGCTCGCTCTTTTTGGGACTCGGAGTTGGAATGGCGCTTCTCGCCGTCATTCTGATTGGCAAAGCGTATGGCGCGCTTCCATCTGGAAATAAGAAGACCCCGCGAAAAGGCGTAATCGTTTGCATCATCTCGGGCTTGCTGATGGGCGTCTGGGCGCCGTTCGTCACGAAATCAATGACTGCCGCGCAGCCTTTGACGCCATACACCGTTTCTGTTTTGTTTACGTTCGGCGCGCTCGTCTGCTGTTTCTTCTTCAATGTTTATCTGATGAAGAAACCGCTCATCGGAGAGCCTGTGGGTTTTTCTGGGTACTGGAGCGCTTCGGGTTCGTATCACGCGCTTGGATTATTAGGAGGCGCAGTCTGGGGCGTCGGCACAGTTTTCAATCTAGTTGCCGCCAGTTTAGTTGGCGTGCCGATCTCTTACGCCATCGGACAGGCATCGCCGATGATCGCCGCGCTCTGGGGAGTTTTCGTGTGGCATGAATTCCGCGGCGCAAGCCCTCGCGCGAAGAAATACCTGGTCGGTATGTTCGTCTGTTATTTGTTGGCGCTCGCTTTGATCGCGCACGCGTATCAGGTTTCCTGACCGCGCGAAACATTTCGGAGATATCCGTATGGCCGAAAAATGGATCACCGTCCTCGGAAGTTTCGTCGCCGATCTGGCTTTTCGCACGCATAAGATTCCTGCGTGGGGCGAAACGGTTCTCGGTTCCGATTTCCAACTTGGACCAGGCGGCAAAGGATCCAATCAAGCCGTAGCTGCCGCGCGATTGGGCGGCAAAGTAAGTTTCATCAGCAAATTGGGCCGCGATCCCTTTGGAGATTTGGCGCGGAAAACGTACGCACAAGAAGGAATTGATACGCGATTCGTTTTTGAATCTCTGGAGCACGCCACCGGCGGCGCTACAATCATTTTGGATGAAAAGACAGGTGAAAATGCCATCATTGTATTCCCCGGCGCTTGTTTTCATGTAACGCCCGCGGAAATCGATCAGGCACGCTCGCGAATTTCAGAATCTTCGGTTTTTCTCACGCAACTTGAGTTGCAGATTCCTGCCGTCGAATATGGTTTGCGAATCGCTCACCAACTCGGCGTAACCACGATTCTAAATCCCGCGCCGGGATTAGCTCTGCCGCAAAGCATTTTCGTGCATTGCGACTATGTAACTCCGAACGAATCCGAGGCGGCGACGCTCACCGGTATTCCGGTCGCAAACATCGTGGACGCGGAACGCGCTGCCGACAATCTGTTGGCGAAGGGTGCGCGCAACGTCGTAATCACACTTGGCGCGCAAGGGGCTCTCGTGAAAACTCCGAGTCTCAAAGCGCACGTCCCAGCTGTGGACGCCGGTCGTGTAGTGGAAACTACCGGCGCCGGCGACGCGTTCAACGGCGGATTTGCGATTGCGCTCTCTGAAGGCAAGGACGTCGTCGCCGCAACTCGATTCGGTTGCGCCGTTGCCGGAATTTCCGTCACGCGTCCCGGCACCGCACCTTCTATGCCATCTCGCGCCGAAGTTGACGCCCTGCTCGAGCGGACGCGCTGATTCTATTGCACCATGGCCATGTCACGATCAAGTGAAAGGCCGATTCCGAGACACAGTTCGCAGCTAGCGCGCAGTTTGTTGGGCTAATTTGATTTTCTTACGTTTGACGGCGGTCATGAACTCGGCGTAGTCAATTTCGGTTTGGTCGGCATAAGCCGAGGCAAAATCAGTGAAGGCTTTTACGATTCTTGGTCCGCTCCCGCAGTAGCCGTGAATCGCGCACATGTCGCCGGTGCGAGCGTGTCCGCGTGCCAGCAATTCGCCGGCGACCGTGGCCAGACTCGCCAATCCGTTTCCTTCCAGCATTTCCAGGTTGATGCTGCCCTTGCGGTCATTGAGCTGGCGCACCAGATATTCGTGGCCGCCAAATTCCGTCCAACCCAGCAAGGAATCGGAAAGCGGCTGGATCGCTCGTTGTCCTTCGGCCACGCGCCGGCCTTCATGTTTGTATCGCGTGTCGGAAACGTACGAAGCATAAGCGGACTTCACTTCCTGTTTGATCTGTAGAAACAGCGGATCGTTCGGACCGTTGCCCTCGAGCAGCACGACATAATCGCGCAATCCCACGCTACCGACGCCGACGACTTTGAATCCGACGCCGATAGGACGAAAAAGGTCGAAGAGGTGCCTCCTTTCAGGAGCCAGCCTTTCGCGGTACAGCTTAAGGGAAGACAAGACCTTCTGGGCCTCGCGGCCCGTGACGCGCCATAAATTTGGGGGACGATGACGGCAACGGCGCTGACCTCGTCCGTCCACGTACGTGTATTTTTTCAACAGGGCCAGCGGTTTCACGCGCTTGGATTCGGACATTACGGCCTGAATCGTGCTGTTATTTTTTTCGCGCTGAATAAAGTGCCGTGCGACCTGCAGAACGGGCTGGTGCGAGAATTTGTCCATTGAGCGGCAATACGTATCCGCAAAAATTTCCGCGGCAGTGCGACAAACGGCGCGCTTCTGTCCGGCTTCACGGCCCGCGAGGATGATGCTCGTGGCCATGCGTTTGACGTCCCATTCCCACGGGCCGCGAATCGTTTCGTCGAAATCATTCAGATCGAAAATCAAGTTTCCGGCGGGCGAAGCGAAGGAGCCCATGTTTTGAACGTGCGCATCTCCGCATAACTGTACGTGAAGGCCGGAATACGGCAGGCGCGCCAAGTCGGCCGCCATTACGGAAACGGCTCCGCGAAAGAAAGCGAATGGCGAATGCGACATTCGCAAATACTTGATGGGGAGCAAATCTTTCCGGCGCCCCTCGGTTGACGAGAGCAGCACCTGAATCGGATCAAAATTGCGGTGCTTCGTGCGGAGTTCACCCTGCGCGCCGCGGCTAACGGCGCGGCGACGGCTTTTGCCGAATTCCATTCGTTGAGAAACGGTTTTCATTCTTAATAGGCTGGCGATGGTACCAAAAAACTACGTCCCCGGCGGAGAAGAGATTCCAACCGGGGGCGCTTCTGCCGAACATACTCCCGGCTACCATTTTGAGGACATCCTTGCGTTGTACATTCGGACTCCCTCAGAATTCGCGTATTAGGTAAAATGAAATCGAGACGGAGGATAAGTTAATGAATCTTGTGGCCGCGATTCTGCTGCTTTTACTGTTTCGAGGCACGCCTGCCCAAACACTGGTGAAAGCCGGCGAGATAACGGATAACCCGCAACGCTTGGTCTCATCTCACACGGAATCGCCAGATCAGGGAATTGCTCAATTCGATTGTAGCCACTGCTCCGCGATGAATGATCTGTTTTTCGTCGCGGTGACCTCGGAGTGTGGGAACGCGGGTTGTTCTTTCTATGTATTTCAGAAAATAGACGGAAAATCCTACAAATATGTTACGAATATTTTCCTGAATCACGGAGCATTTCAGTTTCTAAAGACAATGCACCACGGGCGCAACGACATAGTGTTTTATCACCACATGAGCGCGTTTGAAGGCGAGCTTGGCCGTTATGAGTTCGATGGAAAAGACTCTCTGGAGGTCGGCGAGACCGAGACAATTAAAAATTCTGACTTTAAATCGCGAATTACGTCAGAACCCGTGGTTCAAATTTATCGGTCTAAAGAAGAAGTGGAAAGGGCTGGATCATAAGGACGCATTTGATTTTCAGAATCACAATGTTAGCGGTCGCGCCGATACCGCCGCCGGAAGAGAAGGAGAGCGAAGACAACAAAAACAAAGCAAATGATTGCAGCGAAAGCCCAAACAGGTACTTTTCGGTTGGCCTGATCAGGATCCAGTCTCCACACAGTGCTGTGCATTAAATCGGTGAGCCAGATCGACCCGTGACCTACCCGAATACTGTCACCACCTTTTCCGAACCACTGTTGAGCTACCGAATTGGTCTGTGGATCAATCCTCGAAATTGGAATTTGGATCACGGTGGCCCATACGGAATCCTTTCCGAAGGCGATTTCTCCGCCGGCTCCGGGAATGCCAACGGCGATGTTCGCGACCAATTTGTTCATCTTCGTATCGACGCGGGAGATCGTGCCGTCTCCTTGATTGAGTGTCCACACGGAGCCTGCCCCCACAGTAAGAAAGCGCGGCTTTGGCCCTACGGGAATTGAAACAACAACCTGGTTCGATTGCGTGTCCACACGCGTCAGTAAATTGTGCTCGGTGGAAGTAATCCAGAGTGCGCCGTCGGCGAATGCCGGCGCATAGGAACCGGAAGGTATCGCAATCGTCGCAACGATTTGATTCGTTTGTGGATCAATTCGCGCGAGAACGCCTTTCTTGTCGGTAGCCATCCAGACGCTACCGGCTCCGACGGCAATTCCGCCTTCGGAATCAGCCGGACTCGCGGGAATCTCCGCCTGAATTTTTCCGGTAAGCGAATCGAAGCGGACTAAATTGTGCGCGCCGCAACTCGGAACCCAGATGCTGCCGAATCCAGACGCTAAACCCGAGCAAGGCTCGGCGACGGTAACGATGGTATCGGGACGATTCGTGGACGGATCCAAACGCACAACATGGTTCACGTTTGAACTGGTCACCCACACCGCGTATTCGGTCACAACCATCCAGTCGGGTCGGCCCTCCACCGAAAAAGTCGCCTGCGGATGAATGTCGGACATTGCGCGCCGCACGCCGGGAACGTTTACGCCGGGCGGCGAAGTATGGGAGTTTGCGTGATTTCCATTTCCGCAGCCGCACAGAAGGAATGTTGTGGTCACGCAGAGAAAGAATGAATGAGAGAAGCGAGCGCCCACGCGTCGCATTCGTCTGTTGACGCTCTTCGCTTGACGCAGGAATTCCATCTTAATTTCAGAAACAGGAGACGCGCGATGGTAACAAAAAACTGCGGCCCCGGCTAAAAAGAGATTGCGCCGGGGCCGCTTAGTCTATTTGTGCTGTACTGATTCGTTGAACGAAGTTCTATTTCTTTCCGACAGCGAGAATCGTGAACGAGTCGGGCACCATAACGCCACGTCCACCGCGTCCCGGCGTTGGTGGCGGAGCACCCGCTGGGGGCGCAGGAGGCGGAGCATACTCAGCGGCGATCAGCAGGATGTGATTCGTCTTGCTATCGAGCGTGAGAGTTTTGGCGCGCGTCATCGTCGGCAAGTTCTGTTCGACGACGAAACTCGTCGGACTATTTTCCTTGATGACGGTGAGCGTGCCATCGCCATTCGAGCTAAACGCTTCCATCGTCGCGGGATTGAATGTGGCGCCGTCGGTGCCAGCCCCAATTGGCAAAGCGTCAATTATTTTTCCGTCGTCAGAACTCAGAATCACCATCACCGCCGGTTCGTGGCAGGACGCGAAGAGGACGTGATTTTTCGCGTCGAACCCTAGGCCGCCGGGACCTTTGCCCTTTGACGAGATATCCCAGTGCGCGGTGACAGTCAAAGTCTTCGCATCCACCGCGGCAACCTGGTCTTTGTCTTCCAGGTCAACATATATATGTCCCTTGCCGTCGGTGGCGGCCTGCTCGGGCTGTCCGCCCAGGTCGAGCGTGCCGACAACGGAACCGTCGGCAGCGTTGATGATGGTTGCGTTCGGCTGACTGTGACTGAAAACCCAAACGCGCGCGTTGAATGGGTCGAACATGATGCCGTCGGGTCCGCCCTGCACGTCAATGGTCTTGATGACGGCAAGAGTTTTCGTATCCCACATTACGACGGGTTTGCTGCTGGCGAATCCGTGACCTGATTTTGGATCAACGGCGGCGCCGCGTGCGTTGTAAGGCGAAATTTCGCCGACTGGCTCGAGCGTATCGAGATTGTAGACAGAGATGCGCGGAGTGGGGCCAGCAGGGGCGCCGGCTGGAGCGTTTGCGGGGTTCTGCCCGGTGCGCGGAATGTACAAGCGGCGTCCGTCGGAATCGGCATAGACGTAATCAAATCCGCCTGCGCCGCCAACCTTTGCCGTCTTGATAATTGAATATGGACCTGATGTCGGTGCCTGCGCGATGGCGATTGACGCCAGCATCGCGAGTGCTACCACGAATACTACGGAATATCGTCGCATTAAATTCTTCCTCCAATAATCCGGATATTTGGTTTCCGGTGGGATGTAGTGTACACCCGCTCAATGTTAACGGAGGCTTAAGCGGGAATGGATACCAGCTTCCATTGACGGGAGAGCCGGATTACACTCGCGGCCTATGCGAAGCCCAAATCTGAAAGGGATGGCAATGCTCGCGTTGTGTTTTGTTACTTGCGCGAGCGGAGTTGCGTTCGGACAATCGGCGCCTGTCGCCAAGAAGTCCGCGGCGGAATTGGACGCGCTCGCGAAGCGCTTGATCGCCGAACAACACGTCGTAGGTGCGTCAGTTGTAGTGGCGCAGGGCGGCAAGATTCTGCTGCACGCGGGATACGGATTTGCTGATTTGGGGCTGGAAACAGCGGCCAAGGACGAGACGGTCTATCACATCGTAGGTCCCATGCTGCCGTTCACCGGAATCGCCGTGATGCAGCTTGTCGAGCGCGGAAAATTGTCGCTCGATGACGACATATCGAAATACATCCCGGAATTCCCAATGCAAGGGCATCGCGTGAGCATCCGCCAATTGCTGAATCACACTTCGGGAATCGTGGACTACCACTATCTGGGCGATCCGATTGAAGCCACGAGTCGCGAGCCGAAAGCGCTGGACGAAGTGATGGCGCTTTATGCCGACAAGGATTGGGTGAATGAGCCGGGCAAGAAATGGGATTGGTCGATTTCCGGTTTTTCACTATTAGTGACGGTCGTCGAGCGCGTGACCGGTGAAAGCTTTCCCGATTACGTCCAGCAGAATATTTTTACGCCAGCCGGAGTGAAGTCCACCACATATTGCGATGACTTCTCTGTGGTGCGCGGACTCTCGCATGCATATCGCCGATTCGGCGCGGGATACGAACCGGCGAATGAAGATGATATGGCCTACAACTCCGACTTGCGATTTTGCAGCACAGTGGGCGACTTGCTGCAATTGTGGCGGGCCATTCAAGAAAAGAAACTGGTGCGCCCCGAAACATTTAAGCAGATGACGACGCCGGAAGGCGTCGCGTTACAGATGAGTCCAACGGATCCGAACGCGCATTATGGATTCGCGCTCTCGCTCAATCAGGAAGAAGATCACAAACGGATTGGCCAACACGGCTCGCTGATGGGTTACAGCGGAAGTCTTTACGATTTTCCCGCGGACGGGCTGACGATTGTCGTGCTGACAAATACGGAAGGGCAAAACGCTTACGCAATCACGCGAACGCTTGCGCGTGCTGTGCTGGGGTTGCCGGATTTGCCTCCGGCTGGCGGTGGTAATTCCCCGGAGAGAGTTCTACCGGACAATCCAATGTCACCGGCAGAGCGAGCGCAAGTTGCAGGGACTTACGTTTTGAAATTGGAAAGACTCACTCCGCAATTGCATGATTCGTTTGCGCAATACCGCAGGACATATCGTGTGTTCGATGAAAACGGCCGACTGATGATCGAAGCGTTGGGTGGAGTGCCGGAGCGATTGTTCAAACAAGAAGACGGAAGTTTCGTGATGCGGACTTCGCCGCGCGGGCGTGTCTCATTTGTGATAAAGGATGGGCGCGCAACGGCGATGACAATGGACGACTCGGGACTTGGCGCGCCCCTGTCAGGTGTTCGCGTGGGCGATGGCGATCCGAAGACGTTTCACATGCAGCGATAATTGAATCACCGGCCCGCGTTCAGCAACCGCGTTCAGCAACTTTGATCGGCAATTCTGTTTAAGGACGGTTCTCATGAAGAAGATTTTCTTGGCGTCTGTGATTCTGTTTGTCGCCATCGCGCCGCTTGGCGCGCAAAAACCCGCTCCTCCGGCGACGCAATTGTCTTCACCCGCCGCGAACAGCGCCCCCGCTACTGTAGCCAATCAATTGACCGAAGCGGACGCGCAAGTTTTCCTGGATGGATTGCTGCCGGCGCTCTTGGAACACAATGACGTCGCCGGCGTAGTCGTGATGATCGTGAAGGACGGCAAAGTTTTGTATTCGCACGGATACGGCTACTCGGACGTGAAGAGCAAGAAGCCTGTTTCGGTTGACGACACGCTTTTCCGTCCAGGCTCCATCTCAAAATTATTTACGTGCACGGCTGTCATGCAGTTGGTAGAGCAGGGGAAGTTAGATTTAGATCGCGACGTGAACGACTATTTGGATTTCAAGATTGCAGCGACATACGCCCAGCCCGTAACGCTGCGACGGATCATGACGCACACGACGGGATTCGAGGAATGGGGCAAAGATCTATTTGTGCCAACCGCGGCGGATCTGGAGCCGATTCAGAAAGTATTGCCGAATCATCTTCCAGCCCGCGTCTTCGCGCCCGGAACGATGCCTGCATATTCTAATTATGCGATGACTGTTGCCGGCTACATCGTGCAGCGTGTTTCGGGTGAAAAATTCGAGGACTACGTTGCAAATCATATTTACAAACCACTGGGGATTATCCATTCGACGTTCGTGCAGCCGCTGCCGGCGGACTTGAATCCGTTGATGTCCACCGGCTACGCGTTGGCTTCGGGTGGACCGAAGGAATTTGAATTCGTGAACAGCGCGCCCGCTGGAAGTATGTCCACTTCAGCAGGGGATATTGCAAAATTCATGATTGCTCACCTACAGGATGGGCGTTACGGCGATGCGCAAATCCTGAAACCGGAAACCGCAATGCTGATGCATTCTCGCGCGTTCGGTCCCGTGGCGGATTTAAATGGAATGGCGCTCGCGTTTTTTCAGGAAAATCAAAATGGCCACACAATCATCGGACACGGCGGCGACACTCGATATTTTCACAGCCATCTGCATTTGATTCTAGACGCAAACGTCGGCTTGTTCATTTCATTGAATAGCGCTGGACGCGGAGATGTGGATATACGCGGAATCGTCTTCAAGAAATTTCTGGACCGTTATTTCCCGCCGACACCGCCGCTTCCGCCCGCAATTTCGAGCGCGTCGAATGACGCAAGATTAGTGAGTGGCAACTACATTACCAGCCGGCGAGGCGAAACGAATTTTCTGAAGATGGGCGCGATTCTGAATGAGGTGCAATTTGTAGCGCAACCGGATGCCACGATTGTAGCGAGCCAAATCCGCGGACCAAATGGCCAGCCCAGACGTTACCGGGAAATCGGCCCGCTTGTATATCGCGCCGAAGATGGCGACGCGAAATTGGGATTTGTAAAACAGACCGATGGACGCTACGACATTTTTACTTCCGGTGCGGCGTCCGGATTTCAGCAGGTCCCATATACCGAAAGCACGGCCTTCGTGACATTTTTGCGAAACTTCGCATTAGTAATTTTGGGATTGACGGTCGTATTTTGGCCGGTCGGCGCGCTGATCCGTTGGCACTATGACAGGAAGTTGGAAGCAAGCATCGCGGACCGCCGCTGGCAAAGGTGGACGCGTGTGGTTTGCGCGTTTGACTTGGCCGTCGCATTCGGATGGACGCAGTATTTCAATGCCGGAACTCCGATGCGTACCGACCGCAGCCTGGACACTTTCCTTACACTACTCCAGATTGCCGGATGGATCGGCGCCATCGCCACAATAGTCGTCTTAGTGAATGCAGTTCGTTCCTGGCGCACGCCAAATCGCTGGGTGCTAAGCAAATTCGGCGACACGATCACCCTTCTGGGATGCGCCGCATTCATCTGGTTTGCGTGCATCTGCAACTTCCTCCATGTGGGTACAAGGTTTTAGTCGCATGAGCCCTTCTGTCTGCACCGCCGTTAGACCCAGTAAACATAGATCGTCGGACCTCAACCTCGCGCCCCTTACTTATAAGGTGGTGTCCGTAACTCCTTTATTTGCAATATATACGCGGCACATAGCGCTAAGTCCTTTATTTGGAATACATACGAGAAACAGGAGACGGGGTATCGAAATTTAGCAATAACATGTTTCTGGCGAGCTCGACGTCGAGTCCGACAATTCGTCGCGCGAAGTCCCGTAAATCATTCCAGCATTTGAAGTTAAGTTGATGTGAGCGAACGCCCAGCCCTTGGTTTGCAGCGCCCCGTGGCGTGTGATATTATGTCGTCACACGATATAGTATGTAACGATATAGATTCTGCTGCGTCTTTCGTGAAGGAACCAAAATGACTAACCTACGAAACCCCGAACCACTATTACCACTAACCCCGGCAATGTTTCACGTGCTGTTGGCATTGGCGGACGGAGACAAACATGGATACGCGATCATGAAGGAAGTGACGCGGCTGACCGATGGCGCTGTCTCGCTGAGTGCGGGAACGCTGTACGGAATTCTGCGCAGGCTTGATAGCGAAGGGATGGTTGTTGAAAAAGAGGAGCGTCCGGCTCCGGAACTGGATGATGAACGGCGGCGATACTACCACCTGACAGAATTTGGCCGGCGGGTAGCGTGCGCGGAAGCGGAACGATTGCGAGACATGCTGGCGCTGGCGCGATCGAAGAATTTGTTGGCGAAAGCCGAACCAATTTGAATTTGCATTTGAGTGGGAGAAAACTGTCATGACTCCACAACGAAATTTCTTTGCCGATCGCGTATTCCGATTCTTGCTGCAGTTTTTTCTAGCGGAGTTCCGCGGAGATGTCACCCGGCGCTGTTGCCAGTAAACAATAACGAACGCTGAGAGATAATTGCCGCGCTGATCCCGCGGACTGATGACGGTTGCAGCCGGAGGGCTTGGCTCGCTCGCGCTTAGAATCGGTCGAGCCCCTCACTAGACGGCAAACTCGATTTGAGCATCTAAGTAAATGGGTAGCCATGCTGCCTGTTTGCAAGGAGACTCACATGCGAGTTTTTCGGAAGTTCCTCATTTTCGTGGCAGCCTTTGGATTATGCACACCGACCGTATTCGCCCAGCGCGCATCGCAATCGAGCGAAGGCGTCCCAGTTACCGTCACAGTGACGGCGACCGGCAAGGACCAGACACAGCCACCCGCGGTTCCCGCAAACGCCGTCGTTGTTAAACAGGATGGCAAAGTCAGTAAGATTCTTTCCTGGGAGCCCGTCAGTGCCGGGAAGGTGGGGCTGGATCTCGCGGTACTCATCGACGACTCAGTTTCCCAGAAGGCTACCGTACAACTGAAAGATATCGGCGAATTTCTAGGCACACTTTCCCCCGACGCGCGTGTCGCTGTTGCCTACGCCAGTTTCGGTTCCGTCCGGTTCGAGCAGGAATTCACGACAGATCATGAAAAAGCGGCGAAGGGAATCAGGATTCCAAACGCTTTCCCGGGAACGGCGAACGGTGTTTACGATTCATTTACCGAGTTAGTCAAGAAATGGCCGGCGACGCAAAACCGAAAAGTTGTGATTTTTGTTAGCGATGGAATCGATGTAACAAATGGAGTGAGTGATTCGGAACCGGGCCAGAGTATGGTGCTACAACGAGCGATTGACGCAGCCGAACGTGCCGTCGTCGTCGTGTATGCGATCTACGCAAATGGATCCGGTCGGGCTGTGCAGAATCAATTCCTGGTGAACAATGGCCAAGGCTCGCTCGCGCGACTGGCCTCGGAAACTGGAGGAGACGCGTTTTTTCAAGGATTTCAAACGCCGATTTCCTTCCATCCGTTTCTGGAGGACGTGCGAAAACTTCTCGGACAGCAGTACATATTGACGTTTCTGGCCACTCCCTCCGAAAAAGCGCGTTTCGCGCGTCTGCAGGTTACGGTCGAAGCCGGAGACGTGGAGCTGATTGCTCCGGATCACGTCTATGTTGCCGGCGCGAAATAACACCTGTCCGCAGGGACGGTTGGCGTTTTGAGAAATAGCACTGTATGGGACTGGATTTCGGCTAGCTCCAGTGGAAGAATTGTTCCTCTGGGGTGGTGCCCCTCAATTGATTAAAACCTGCCGGATGACCGGTTGTAAGATGCCCGTGCCCTCGCAAATCGAATCCGAGGAACATTGTCTATTGCATTTCACGTTGAAGCTCGAGCAGAAATGCGCGGAGCTGAGGCGCGAAACTGTTTCCGGCAATTCGACGGCGGAACGCAGCGCGGAAATTATTCACTTCATCAGCGATCAAGGTGAATTACTGGCGCGCGTTTCCACCAGCGGAATGCACCTGGCCGACGAACTGAAAGCGCGCGTGCTGAGCACATTCCTTACGCTTATGAATCTTCGAGAGAGTTTGGATCGCGCTGCCCTGCGAATGCCTCCGGGAAGAATTGCTTCGCGTCCAGTCTGAGATTCCACAAATCAAATTGTTTCTTCATGAGCCGAGATAGCGCGCATAAAGCGAGCGCGCGATCGCAGCGTCACGCGTCCCCTTAATGATGGCCCGGCCGTCCGCGAACACCGTGATTTCATGAGGCGCCACTCGGAAGCGCAATAGAAAATCATTTTGGCGTACGTCAGACGCCACTGCGGAAAGGCGTTGCGCGGTTAGCGCAAGATCGAGATTGCGATTGCGCTCGTGAATTTGCACGGAATCGCGTCCGCACATGGTGACGTGCGGTTGGGCCGTCCCTTCCAGATACCGGAACTTGTGGTGAATGCAGACGCCGCATTCGGGATCCCGCGCAACTCGAACAGAGTGATACTGTCCAGTCCAAACATCGAACGAGACGAGACGAGTCTCAATGGATTGCGTGCGGTCCTTTTCTTCGACGAGCAACTTAATGGCTTCAGCGGCCTCAATCGATGCGATGACTCCGGCCGCGGAAGCGAGCACACCGACGGTGTCGCAAGTATCTTCAGTTTGCGGCTCGGCCGTTACCTCAGCCCCGTCTGTTCCGCTTTTCGGCTTCAGCAAGCATGCGAGACATGCCGTAACTCCGGGCCGAATCGTCATCGTGACGCCGTAGCTTCCGACGGCCGCGGCGTAAATCCACGGGACGCTGAGTTTCACAGCTGTGTCATTCAGCAGGTGACGTGTTTCAAAGTTGTCCGTACCGTCGAGAATTAAATCGTGACCGGAAAGCAACTCTTCAGCGTTTCTGGGGCCGAGGTCGGCGACGACGCCGTCTACCGCGACGGCGCTATTGATAGCACGCAGACGCCGCTCTGCGGCAATCGCTTTCGGAAGCGATTCACGCGCATCGGACTCATCGAATAAAGTCTGGCGCTGAAGATTGGAACCCTCCACGAAATCGCGGTCAATGATTCGGACTGAGCCGACACCCGCGCGCACCAAAAGATTTGCGAGGAAAGTGCCTAGCGCGCCGCATCCAACCATTACGACGCGGGACGCCAGCAAGCGGCGCTGGCCGGCTTCACCGATTCCGGCGAAAAGTATCTGTCGGGAATAGCGTTCGTCGAGTGGCAATTCCATAGGTGGTTGCAATCGTGTCGTCACTCTCGCCAGAAACGTCGCGCAAAGATCCAGAGGGCATGATAGCGCCGATTCGGTTTAGGAACGAACGGCGCGAAGCCAGCGAATCCTGCATCTATACAAGAGAGGCTCCGCCAGGACTGCGTACGGCCCGGCCCTCTCGGAGAGATATTTCTAATACGAACGCATTTGCCGAGCGATACCAAACCCGCGAAAGGCCTGTGCTAATCTTTAATCTACTTTTTCTCATGACCCTTAGGCGAATCCTGACGAAACCTTCTCTGGCCATCGTGGCGGCAATCATTCTTTTCATGAATGGCCACGCGCGGGCGCAAACCCCGAAGACGGATCCTGCCGGTTCACAGGCTCTCACAGTGGCAAACGCGCAGCAGGTCAGTCAATTCGAAGGGCAAAATGTCGCAGAAGTCCGTGTAGTCAATGACTCGGGCGAAGTTTTCTTGAAAGATCTTCCAGACCTGCCGTTGCTTTCCGGTCATGCATACGATGCCGAGACGGTGAGAGCAAGTCTGCGGAAATTGTATGCGACCGGTGATTATTCCGACCTGCGCGCCGCTGTGACGAACGTGAGCGGCGGGCTCCGCGTAGATTTCGTCGTGCAAAGGAATTTTTTCATCGGGGTAGTGCGCGTCGAAGGATTGGTTGATCCTCCCAGTGATTCCACGGCGTTCTCGGCATTACGCCTGCCGGTGGGGACGCAGTTCCGTGAAAGCGAATTAAGCGACGCGCTGAAACGGCTAGACGAAGCGCTCGCACAGGAAGGGTTCTATCAGGCGAAAGTTGTAGCGGAACGCGCGCCTGACCCGGCAACGCGCAGGATGAATCTTACTGTGCGCGTGACGCCGGGGCCGCGTGCGCGGATCGGCGCAATAGCGCTGCACAATCTGACCGCGTATCCCGATGCCGAAATCCTGTCTCGCGCCAAACTAAAGTCGAGGCAGCAAGTACTTTCTAAAACGCTGCAGCATGCGGGAGACCGTCTGCGTACGTTTCTAATGAAGAATGATTACCTGGGCGCGCGCGCAACATTACGCAGAGGCGATTACGATCCGGCGACCAATCTTCTGCCGTTGACGCTGGAAACTGTAACTGGTTCACGCGTGCGTGTGGAAGTTACAGGAGCGAAGATCTCCGATAGAGAACTTAGAAAACGCGTCCCCGTTTTCGCGGAAGGTGCCGTTGATCCGGATTTACTTTCAGAAGGACAGCGAGCTTTGCGTGATTATTTCGAGCGGCAGGGTTATTTCGAGGTGGAAATTGATTACAAGACGACTGAGCCGCAGCCCGGAGACGAAACGAAGAAGGAGGCCGCGGCGGCTATCGAGCAGGTCATCACTTATGCGATCGATCGTGGACCGCACCAGAGGATGGCGGGCGTCAGCTTTGATGGCCAGCAATACTTCCACCCCAGCCAATTGCAAACGCAATTGAATATTCAACCAGCGGCGTTCGATTCGCCGGGCCGTTTCAGCCGGCGTCTGCTGGAAGCAGACCTTACCGCTTTGAAAAATCTCTACAGCGCCAACGGATTTCTAGACGTAGCAGTGACGAGCGACATCGACCGGGACTATCGCGGCAAGAAAGACGATCTGTTTGTCCATTTCCACATCAAAGAAGGCCCGCAAACTCTGGTGGATACCTTATCGGTCGAGGGCAGCAAGGCAATCAGCAAGCAGACGATTCTTTCAAAAATTGCATCGTCGGCTGGCGAGCCCTATTCCGACTTCAACGTGGTCTCTGACCGCGACAATATTCTCGCCCTCTATTACAACGAGGGATTTCCTGACGTGCAGTTCAAGGCAACGCTTGTAAGTGTGCCTGCAGCTGGCGCGGGTTCAGATACAAAGCCGGGTGCGAAGGCGGATGAACATCCGCGCGTCGCGCTCACGTATCACATCGACGAAGGCGTGCAGGTGAAAGTCAGCGGGGTGTTCATCGGCGGCTACGATAAAACGCGGCGCGGAGTGATCGCACGCGAAGTAAAAGTAAAGGAAGGCGAGCCGCTGCGCGAAGGCGATGTGATTGAAACACAGCGCCGCTTGTACAACCTTGGAATATTCACGCGTGTCACGCTAGCGCCGCAAAATCCTTCGGGCACCGACCCAGAAAAAGCAGTGGATGTAATTGTCGAAGAAGCGAAGCGCTACACGATTGCGTATGGAGGCGGCATTGAAGTTCAACGGCTGGGTGGTTCCGGGCCGGATTCAACTTCGTTCGAGTTTGCTCCGTTGGTGACCTTCGAAATTTCCAAAGCGAACCTCACGGGCCGCGGCGATACTTTATCTTTCAAAATTCGCGCGAGCACACTGCAAGGCCGCGCACTGCTGAGTTACACGGCGCCGAACGTCTTTGCCAAGCCGAGCCTGATTTTTCAAACGACTTTCTTCGCGGATAAATCGCGCGACGTGACGACGTTTACTTCCACTCGCTACGAAGGCAGCGTACAGCTTGAGCACCGTGTTTCGCGTACGACCGAATTGTTTTATCGCTACACGTATCGCAAGGTGCTGGTGGACGCCGCGTCGCTAATGATCGCTCCCGAGGAAATCCCACTTTTCAGCCAGCCCGATCTAGTTTCGGAATTTGGCGTCGCCTGGGTGCGAGAGCACCGTGACAATCCGGCGGATGCCACGCGTGGAGATTACAACAGCGTGGACTTTTCGCTGGCCGGGAAGCAGATCGGTTCGTCGGCGAGTTTCGCGCGAATTTTCTTTCAGAATTCAAGTTACTACACTCTGACGAAATGGCTTGTTCTGGCGAGAGGAACGCGCTTTGGCGTGCAGCAAACGCTTGGTAACACGCTATCCGCGGACATCCCGTTACCCGAACGGTTTTTTGCCGGCGGCGGAACATCGCTGCGCGGGTTTGGATTGAATCAGGCCGGGCCGCGCGATCCGGTTACTGGATTTCCTGTCGGCGGCCAGGCGATGCTGGTGTTCAATCAAGAGCTGCGTTTCCCGTTACGGCTTCCGCGGATCGGAACGAAACTCGGTGGCGCGATATTTTATGATGCGGGCAATGTTTTCAGTTCGGTGGGCACAATCACTTTGCACTCGGCGCCTTCGCTGACTTCTCAGACCTCGGGTCAGCTTTCCTATTTGTCGCACACTGTCGGATTAGGCTTTCGTTACAACACTCCGGTTGGTCCGGTGCGCGTGGATTTTGCATATCAAATTAATCCTGCGCAATTTATTAGTTCATGCACAATCGGCACGCTGGGCTGTTCGCCAACTGGCACGCTGCTTACCCGGCTGCCGCACTTCCAGCTCTTTTTCAATTTGGGAGATGTTTTTTAATGACGGGTTTCACGCCACGTCGGAACAAAATTCACCGTGCGATCATCACCGCCGCACGTCCGACGCTGCGCGTGACGCTGCTGACAGCGTTCGTAATGATCTCGGTCACGATTCCGTCGCCCGCGCGCTCCGCAATCGTAGGGGCGGGTCTGCGGCCCACCCGCCTCCAATCAAGCTCTGCCGCCTTCGGGCCGCAAGTGGTCGACCGAATCATCGCGCGAATCGAAGGAGATGTTCTGCTCCTCAGTGATCTTCGTGAACTCGGCCAATTCCAACAACTCCAAAGCGGCAAGGTTGAGCCGGATTCTACCCGGATCGACGAGCTGATTGATCAGTGGATTATCGAGCATGAAGGGCAGGCTGCGCAGTTCCCGCAGCCATCGGAAGCGGATGTCACCGCCAGTCTGGACCAGTTCAAGAAGAATCTCGGCGGCGAAGACACATTTCAGAGGCGCGTGAAGGAAACCGGCCTTTCTTCCGCTGCGGTACGAAGAATCCTGGGCCGGATACTTTTTTTCAGCCGCTATCTTGACTACAAATTCCGCACGGCCGCACAAGTCGATTCGGCGGCCGAAGAAAAATATTACAACACTGAATTTGCGGATCAACTGAAGGCGCGCGGGGAAAAACTCCCGCCGCTCGATTCCGTCCGCCCATCAATTCATGAATTGTTGGTGCAAGAAGATATTTCAAAGCGCGCCGCTGAATGGCTAACGGAAAGCCGTTCGCGCTTGAAGGTTGAGCTGGTACCCGCCGCGGTATCAACCGCGCCGGGTACCTTGTAGCCGGCAAAACAGTTGGAAAACGAATGACCGAGAAACAAAAACCGGACCCGAAGCCCAGGGCAAAGCGCCGTTGGCCGCGCCGAATTGTCAGGACGTTGCTCGCACTGGCGATCGTGGTCGTGCTCGCCGTCGCCGCCGGCGTCATCGCGCTAGCAATCGGCTGGTTTGACGCGCCGATGCGCAACGCCGTCATCAGCCAAATCGAACGCATCACCGGCGGACGCGTGGAACTTACGCATTTTCATTTCGCGCCATTTTCTCTGCGCGTTGAATTGCAAGGTCTTACGGTGCATGGCTTGGAACCAGATGGCACGCCTCCTCTGCTTCACACCGATTACCTCGTCGCCAGCATTCAAGTCGATTCGTTCTGGCAGAAGAAAGTCTCGCTGAAGAATTTGCGCGTCCTGAAACCTGAGGTGCATGTGCGGTTCAACGCGGATGGCACATCGAATCTTCCGCCGCAGCGTACGCCACAGACAAGCAACAAACCATTACGCATCCGATTATTCGAATTTGCGATTCGTCACCTGGAACTCGACGACGGCACGCTGCTCTATAACGACGTCCGCGCCCCGCTCGTAGCCGAAGGCGACAATTTCAATTTCGCGATGGACTGGGGAACCGCGCACGGAGCACCGGTGTATCTGGGCCAGTTCAGTTGGAAACAGTTCACATTCGCTGCGCGCCGCTATCTGCCGACAAAAGTCGACGTGTCAATGAAATTCACCTTCGCCGCCGAATCGTTCCACGTGGAACAATTGCAACTCAAGCTGCCGCACTCGAACGTTGACGCTCAAATTGACGTCGACCAACTCGCTCTGCCGGCGGTGACGTTCCGCTATCGCGGCTCGCTTGACTTGGCTGATATCCACGACATTTTGCGCAAGCCCAATGTTCCCGGCGGCCGCGTTGAATATTCAGGCGACGGAAAGTTTGCGGCAGGCCAGTGGAAGGCCAACGGGCATTACGCTGCGCATGATCTTTCTCTGCCGTACCAGTGGTTCCACAGTTCCGATATAACAAGCCGGGGGACATATCAGATCGCCAAAGGCCAGCTTGTCGTGCCGGATTTTGAGGCGCAGGCGCTCGGAGGTTCGCTGCACGGACGCGTAAATCTGGTGTTCCACGGTTTGCAATTTCAGGTTGAATCTCACGCAACCGGATTTGATCTTGCGGCAGTGCTTGCGGCGGTGGCGAATCCCAGTTTCCCTGTCCAAACATTTCATTGGGATGGCGCGATGCGCGTGGATGCCCTCACAACCTGGACGGAAGACTTTAAGCATTTGGAATCACGTGGTGTAACAGACTGGACGGTTCCTGACGCGAACGCGCCACGGCAAATTGCGTCGGGGAAAATTCCCGTGTCCGCGCATTTCGACTACGACTACGTCATGGACCGGCGCGAGGTGGTGATTCGAGAGAGTGAAATCGTAACCCCGTCAAGCCGCCTCACAGTTTCCGGAACCCTTGGCGCCGAAAACTCAGCTCTCGATGTCGGCCTCGAAGCGCAAGATCTGCTGCCGTGGAATGATTTTATTAATTCTCTCCGCGGCACCGATGCAGATCCTGTTCGCATCACCGGCCGCGCGACCTGGACCGGCCGGCTCACCGGAAAGCTTGGCGCTCCAACATTTACAGGCCACGTCCACGCTTTCAACGCCACCTACGGCGCGCTTTTCTGGGATGAAGTGGAAGGCGACCTTACTTATTCGCCCAGGGAGTTCCAACTCGCGCGTGCTCGCGCCCGTCGCGGTAATTCGTCGGCGCAGCTTGAAGTTGCGCTCACGCTGGATGAGTGGAGTTTTTACGATGACGCCGAATGGCACTTTGACGCCGATGTCGTGCGCTCGCCCACTGACGGCATTCAACAAATGTTCGGCTGGTCATTTCCATTAACCGGTCTGCTCAGCGGACAATTCCACGGACGCGGGACTCGCGCGAATCCGCAAGTTACGGGCTTGTTTGATCTCGCCGAGCTAAACGCCTGGGGCTGGCCGATTGACCGAGCGCGCGGCCAACTGACTCTCGACCATAACGAAATGCGCGTTGCAAATGGAGAAGTGCGCCTCGCCGCGCCCGACGCGGCGCGCGGTCGCCCGCCGAGCGTCATCACGGGCAATGTTGCGTACCGCTTCTCTGATGCCAGCGTGAATTTTGATTTGACGGGCGCTGTAATTCCTATCGAAGGGATCCGGCGCATTCAAACCGCAAAATTGCCTCTCGGTGGCACATTAAGTTTTCAGTTGCATGGCAACGGCCCGCTGCTCGCGCCGATCACGCAAGGCACGTTGCGAATCGTGGATTTTCGAGCAGCGAGCGACCTACTCGGCAGCTTCGACGGCAAACTGGATTCTGACGGCAAGCGCCTGCGGATTGATTTGACCTCCGCTCTCCCGACCAATCGTCTGCAGGGATATGTCGAGATGGCTTATTCCGGCGATCTTCCCGTTTTCGGCGAATTGGATCTGAAGGACATGGACCTCGGCCCGCTGATTCGCGCCGGACTTCACCTGCAAGCGGTCACAGGGCATACCAGCATGGACGGCCATTTGCGTTTGACGGGGGCACTACTGAAGACGGATTCGATTTCGGTTGACGGGGATCTTTCGCACCTTGCATTGGACTATGAATTTGTGAAACTCGAAAACAATGGTCCCGTGAAATTCACTTATAAACGCAACGAAATCCGAATCGAACAAGCCACGCTGAAAGGTACGGACACAGATTTTCAAGTATCCGGTTTCGCGCGATTTGCAGGAGACAGGGCACTTGAATTAAAGGTTCTCGGCGCGATCGATTTGCGCCTTATCGGCGGCTTTGTGCAAAACCTGAATGCGCGTGGCGCTGCCAAGATCAATGTTTCAATCGAAGGCACGATTTCAGCTCCTCGAATCAATGGCCGGCTGGATGTTGCAAACGCTTCTGCGAATTACGACGACTTCCCGGCGGGGCTAAGCAAAATCACCGGCGGATTGGTCTTTGATGCTAACCGGATGTTGTTTGAAAATGTGCGCACGGAAATCGGCGGCGGCGAAATGTTGATGACGGGATCTATTAGCTACGGAGAAGGACTGAGCGCGCTGCGTTACGACATGTCCGGACGTGCCACCAATGTGCGTGTCCGTTATCCTGTCGGTATGAGCTGGTTAGCTTCCGGAACATTACGCTTCGTTGGCGGAACGCAATCCGCATTGCTTTCCGGAAACGTCGTGGTGCAGCGCCTTTTAATGGCGGAAGGATTCGACCTCGGCTCGCTCGTAGTTTCCAGTAAATCGCCGGTGGCCGCGCCGGTTACTTCAGTGTCGTTTCTTCGCAATCTGCAATTCGATATTCAGGCGACCACCAGTCCCGACGCGCGGGTGGAATGGAGCAACACGAGTTTTGAAGGTGAAGCGAATCTACGCGTGCGCGGAACTTGGGAAAATCCAATATTGCTCGGACGCATCAGCTTGACGAACGGCGAACTTTCCTTCGCCGGAAACCGCTATCACCTTTCGCGCGGCGATATCAACTTCTCAAATCCGTTCCGTCTTGACCCAGAATTAAATGTGCAAGCAACGACGACGGTCGAGCAGTACGAAGTAACTTTGGATATTTCCGGCCCGGCCAGCCGGCTTGCATTGAACTATCGCTCGGACCCGCCGCTGCCCGCGGGCGACATTATCAGTTTGTTGGCCCTGGGACAGGCGACGGAATCGACAGCCTACCGAGGCGCCTCTTCTTCACAGACGCCTCAATCTGGAGCAACATCGCTGCTCTCGGAAGCAATTTCAAATCAGCTCGGGGGCCGACTCGAAAAATTATTTGGCATCAGCCGTTTTCGAGTCGATCCCTTCCTGGCGGGCACTACGAACGCTCAGAATGGCGCGGCGCGCGTCACCATCGAAGAACGTGTCGGGCATCACCTCACGGTCACTTACGTCACGAACGTCGCAGGGGCGCAGGAAGAGGTGATTCAAGTGGAATATCAGGTGCGCCCGGACCTGAGCATTGTCGCCCTGCGCGATTACAACGGCACATTCAGTTTGGATATCGTGCGCAAGCAGCGATTCAAATAGAAGGCTCCGCCGCGCATGAACCACTGAATATCTGTTAGCATGGCGCTCCCGACGCCATGGCCTCCCGCGACCCTGAGCTGAAGCAGCCAATTTCAACGGACACCTCCGTCACTGATCGCGCCGCGCGTGCCGCCGCAATTCTGAGACGCGAATCCGGCCTGCGCCGAAAATTAACTTCGTCACAAGTGTCCATGATCGCGCTAGGCGGCGCGATTGGAACAGGACTGTTTCTCGGGAGCGCCCTTTCTGTGCGTGCCGCAGGCCCAGGAGTAATCCTAAGTTACGCCGCAGGCGCCGTAATCACGCTGCTGTTGATGTGGGCGCTCGCCGAAATGGCGGTCGCGCATCCGGTGGCCGGCTCATTCGGCGTGTATGCGGAAATTTATTTGCACCCGTGGGCCGGATTCGTAATGCGCTACTCGTACTGGATCGCTCAGGTCGTCGCGATCGGAAGCGAAGTCGTGGCCGCCGCAATTTACTGCCGCTACTGGATGCCCGGCGTGCCGGCGTGGGTGTTCATTGTCGTGTTTTCGGTTTCGCTGGTTTATGTGAATGCGCGAAGCGTCGCAAATTTTGGAGCATTTGAATATTGGTTCGCGATGATTAAAGTCGTCACCATCGTGATGTTCCTGGTGCTCGGTCTCGCTTTGCTTTTCGGCGTTGGTTTTCAGCGAATTGGTTTCACGAATTACACCGGTCACGGCGGATTCCTTCCGCATGGTTGGCTTGGGGTCGGCCTCGGAATCGCGATGGCGATTTTCAGTTACCTCGGCACAGAAATTGTCGCCGTTACCGCGGGCGAAGCCGGCGATCCCGATCGCGCCGTTCCGCGCGCTCTGCGTCAAACACTCGCGCGTCTCGCGCTTTTCTACATCGGCGGAATCGCGGTGCTCGTCGGAGTTCTTCCGTGGGATCAAGCGGGCCTCGCGGAATCGCCGTTTGTGCGTGTGTTTCAGGCGGCGCATATTCCAGCCGCCGCGGGTCTCATGAACTTCGTTGTGTTGACGGCGGCGCTTTCCAGCATGAACTGCAACTTGTATCTCACCTCGCGAATGATTTTTTCTCTTTCGCGCGGTGGATACGCTCCGCGTACTTTCGGAAAGCTCAGCCGGCAGGGCGTACCGCTCGCGGCGTTACTAGTATCAAGCGTCGGAATGTTTGCCGCGCTGGTGATGGATAAGTGGCTCCATGAAACGGCCTACGTTTATATGTTGGGCTCGGCGTTCTTCGGCGGGCTATTTGTCTGGATGATGATTTTCGTCACGCATTTAATTTTCAGGCGCCGCGCACCGCGAGGCGCGCTTCGGTTCGCGCCGCCGGGTCCGTGGAGTTCGCTGCTTGGCCTCGCCGCGTTGACCGCTGTATTAGTTTCAACGTGGTGGGTCCCCGGTCTGCGAATCACTCTGCAGGCCGGGATTCCCTGGCTAGCATTCATAACGTTGTGCTACTTTGCGTGGGCGCGCCGCCGCGCGTCCGGCGCGGTAAATCTAAATGACTCGGAGCAATCTTAAATGGATGAATTGCTGAAGTGGCGGGAAGAGTTTCCGATCCTTGGTACGTCCACATATCTGATTAGCAATTCGCTCGGCGCAATGCCGCGCGCGGTCTATAAGCAGATGCACGACTATGCGGAAATCTGGGCGACGCAGGGAGTTCGCGCGTGGAACGACCCCTGGTGGGATATGGCCGTGAAAGTCGGCGACGGAATTGCCAGTCTGATTGGCGCCGGCCCGGGCGAAATCTCGCTGCACCAGAACGTCACGCTCGCGAACGCCATCATTGCTTCCTGTTTTGATTTCAGCAAGCCTCGCAACAAGATCGTCATGGTGGACTTGGATTTTCCGTCAGTCATTTATTTCTATCTTGAGCAACGCCGCTACGGCGCAACGGTAGAAATTGTCCCGTCGAAAGACGGCCTTCACGTTCCGACCGAAGAATTCCTGCGCGCGATTGATCGCAGAACTTTGTTAGTTCCAATCTCACAAGTGCTTTTCCGTAGCGCCACAATCGTTGATGCTCGAGCGATCATTCAGCGCGCGCACAAAATGGGTGCACACGTGGTTCTCGATCTTTTTCAGGCAACCGGAACTATCCCAGTAAATGTTCACGCACTGGGCGTGGATTTTGCGACGGGCGGAGTTCTGAAGTGGCTCTGCGGCGGGCCCGGCGTCGGATATTTGTATGTTCGACCAGATTTGCGCAAAAAATTGAAGCCGGCAATTACCGGATGGATGGCCCATCAACGCCCATTCGGTTTTGAGGTTGGTCCGGTGGACCGGCGTGACGACTCCTACCGTTTTCTGAATGGCACGCCGCATATTCCTGCGCTCTACGCCTGCCAGCCCGGATTGGAAATACTAAATAAGGTCGGTATCGAAGCGATTCGCGCGAAATCCATGCGGCAAACCGCACGTTTGGTAGAAGGTGTCCTTGCCCACGGATGGGCTGTAAACACACCCACCGACGCCGCTGAACGCGCCGGCACGGTTTCCGTCGGCTGCCCCTACCCGCATGAAGTTGCCGGAGAGTTACTGGCGCGAAATGTGATGGTCGACTACCGGCCCAAAGCGGGCGTCAGACTTTCGCCCCATTTTTATAATAAGGATGAAGAAATTGATTTCGCGCTGGAGCAAATCGCGGAAATCCTGGAGACCAAGCCGTGGGAACGCCGCAAGAAGGCATCGGTGAAACGTGGCAGCGGCAAAAAGCGCGCGTAGGATTTGTTGATCGAAGAAATAATTCTGAGTTGCAGCCTCTCAACAAGCGTTCGTGGAGGAGTCATGAGTATTCTCAGCTTTAACATGAGCAAACAAAGACTGCGGTTCCCGATTCCAGTGATTGTAATCGCTATCTCATTACTGGCCGCCGCGGCATTTCACGCGTCGCCGCGCCAGGCAGACTCCGCAAAGCCCGTCGCCACAGCCCCGCTTTACGATCCCGGAGTGTCTCCTGACGGATCTGAGATCGCGTTCGTCTCTGGTGGCGACATTTGGACTGTCCCAGCCGCAGGTGGCGCAGCACACATTCTGATTTCCAATCCTGCTACCGAATCGCGCCCGGTATATTCGCCCGATGGAAAACATCTCGCGTTTGTTTCCACGCGCACTGGCGGCGGAGACATTTATCTTTTTACTTTCGCCACTGGTGACGTCCGCCGAATTACTTTCGACGACGCCCCCGAAGTTCTGAATGCGTGGTCGCACGATGGCCGCTGGCTCTATTTCTCGACCTCCAGTCATGACATTGCCGGCCAAAACGATATTTATCGCATCAGCGTGGACGGAGGAACTCCAATGCCGGTCTGCGCGGACCGGTACGCCAATGAATTCTTCGCCGCACCGTCGCCCGACGGACAAACCATTGCCATTAGCGCGCGTGGAAATGCTTCCGGCCAGTGGTGGCGCAAGGGCCACAGCCATCTCGATGAATCGGAAATTGTGTTGTGTCACCCGGGCGCGCCACCAACATATACAAGCGTCACGGACGGCCAGGCCAAAGAGATTTGGCCCATGTGGAGTGCCGACGGCAAAACTTTGTATTACGTTTCGGACCGCAGCGGCGCAGAAAATATTTGGACGAAGCCGCAAGGCGGCGCGGCACATGAAGTCACGCACTTCCGCGAAGGCCGCGTACTGTGGCCCGCAATTTCCAATGACGGCCAAACAATAGTTTTCGAGCGCGACTTCGGAATTTGGAAACTAAACGTCGCCTCAGGTGAAGCCGCACGCGTCTCGGTTACGCTTCGCGGCGCGCCCGCCGCTGAGACCGCCGAACATCGCTCACTCACAAATGGATTCGAGGAATTAGCACTATCGTCGGACGGAAAGAAAGTAGCATTCGTCGCGCACGGACAAGTTTTCGCCGCTTCGGCAAAAGATGGCGGTGATGCGGCGCGTGTCACAAATACTTCCGGCGCCGAAAATCAGATTGCCTGGACGCCCGACAGCAAGCAGCTCGTGTATGTTTCCGATCGCGACGGCACACCTCATATTTTCACCTACGATTTTCCTGCGCGAACCGAAACACAATTAACGCACGGCTCGCAGGCCGATACCCAGCCGCAATTTTCCCCAGACGGAAAAATGCTGGCCTTTCTGCGCGCCGCGCAACAATTGATCGTGCTGGATTTGGCTACGAAGCAGGAGCACCTAGCCGCCACCGGTCATCTTGACCGTCCGCCGCTCGGATCGGCTCGTCCGTTCATGTGGTCGCCCGACAGCCGCTGGTTGGCCTTGATTCCTGCCACCGACAAAAATTTCCGGAACGTGACAATCGCGCCGGTAGCCGGAGGCGATGCAAAACCGGTGACGTTTCTTGCGAACGTATTCGGTGACTATGTCACGTGGAGTCCGGACGGAACGTACATTCTGTTTAACACTACGCAGCGGACGGAATCCGTCCAGATCGCTCGCGTCGATTTAATTCCCCGCGCGCCGCGTTTCCGGGAAGACCAGTTCCGCGATCTTTTCAAAGAAGAAACGCCGAGAACTATGAATCCGCCGCGGCAGAACGACAGCCCTGCCCGGCCCGCGGATTCGCCCCCACCCGCAACCCTTGACACCACCACCCGCCAGGCCGGTCCAGGCGTCGCACCAACTGACGCGCAAAAGAAAAATGTGAAGCCCGTGGAAATTGTTTGGGAGGGAATTCGCCGCCGCTTAAGTCTGTTGCCGGTCGGCGTCGATGCGAATTCGCTCAGCATCAGTCCGGATGGAAAATTGCTGCTGATGACGGCTTCCGCAGCAGGTCAGCAGAATCTTTACGTGTATTCATTGGACGAGCTTTCACGTGAGCCCGCCGTCGCGCGCCAATTGACCTCCACGCCCGGTTTCAAACGCGAAGCGCAATTCTCGCCCGACGGCAAAGAAGTCTTCTATCTCCAGCAAGGTCGCATCGAAGCCGTTTCTGTTGATTCGCGGCAAACGCGAACGTTAAACGTTACCGCTGATCTCGATGTGGATTTTGCGAAAGAGAAAATGGAAGTGTTTCATCAGGCCTGGAGCTATCTGCACGACAATTTCTTTGATGAGAAAATGAATGGCGTCGATTGGAATGCCGAGCGCGTAAAATACGCGCCGTACGTCGCAGCTTCGTCTACACCCGACGAAATGCGCCGCGTTATCTCACTAATGATTGGCGATCTCAACTCATCCCATTCCGGAATTGCTGCTGGCGGGGGAGGAGCCCCAGGCGGGCCAGCACGTTCTGGAACGGGCCGCATAGGAATGAGTTTCGATCCCGTTGAATACGATCGCACAGGAAATCTACGCATCACGGAAATTACGCCGCTCGGGCCCGCGTCACTCGTGAAGGGAATTAAAGTCGGTGATTACTTGTTGTCAGTGGACGGAGCAAATATCCATCCGCACACCAATCTCGATGAACTCCTCGAATATAAATCCGGACGCCGCGTGGAACTCGGCATCGCATCCAGCGCGGATGGAGCCGGCAAGCAAATCGTCCCGGTGCAAACAATCGGCAGGCAGGCCGAGCTCGCCTTGCTCTATCGCGCGTGGGTGGACCAGAAGCGCGCCTACGTTGAAAAAGTAAGCGGCGGGCGCCTCGGATACGTTCACATGATCGATATGTCACAGCAATCGCTCGACCGGCTATACCTCGACCTCGACGCCGAAAATCAGGGCCGCGAAGGCGTCGTGGTGGACATTCGCCATAATCAGGGCGGCTTCGTAAACGTGTACGCGATTGACGTCCTTGCGCGTCACGATTATTTCACGATGACTCCGCGCGGAATGTCCTCCGCTCCCGCGCGCACCATGCTCGGCCAGAGATCCCTGGGACGGCCGACAATTCTTGTGACCGATCAACATTCGCTTTCGGACGCGGAGGATTTCACTGAAGGATATCGCACGCTAGGTCTGGGCAAAGTGGTTGGCGAGCCGACCGCTGGATGGATTATTTATACTTCCAACGTAAACTTGATTGATGGTTCCAGCCTGCGTTTGCCCGGCACTCGCATTACCGCGCATGATGGAGAGCAAATGGAAATGCATCCGCGCAAAGTGGACATTGCCGTGACGCGGCCCATCGGTGAAAGTTACGGCACTCGCGATTCGCAGCTCGACGCCGCCGTACAGGAACTGTTGCGCCAGATCGGAACGGCGCCGCATAAATGAGCGTTCTGTTAGAAAGCCAGGAGAGTTTGGTGGCAGCGAACGTCGAGTTTCCTAAAGAAGTCCCGAAGCCAGATTACCCCGCCCTTCGCCGGGAAATGGTTGAGCGGCAACTGCGCGCCAGAGGAATTCGCGACGAGCGCGTATTAAATGCAATGCTCACGGTGGCGCGCCACGAATTTGTGCCTGCGGAGTTCCGGAATCTTTCCTACGAAGATCGGCCGATTTCCGTCGGTGAGGAACAAACCATTTCGCAACCGTTCATGGTTGCGTCAATGGCCGAAGCGCTGCACCTTACCGGCGACGAAAAAATTTTAGAGGTGGGCACGGGTTCCGGCTACGCCGCCGCTGTTCTATCGCAGCTTGCGAATTTCGTTTATTCCGTGGAAACCCGGCCGGCTCTCGCGATCGCCGCGCGCGAGCGATTAGCCCGCCTCGGTTTTGCAAATGTCAGCGTGCATACAGCAGACGGTTCGCTCGGCCTGATGGAAGCTGCGCCGTATGACGCGATCGTCGTAGCAGCCGCGGCGCCACTCGTGCCGCAACCACTGGTGGATCAACTCGCGGAAGGCGGACGCCTGGTGGTTCCCGTTGGCCAGAAAGAGACGCAGGATTTAGTATTCGTCCAACGGCGCGAGGGAGCGATTCGATCGCAAGTTCTCTACCAGTGCCGCTTCGTGCCGCTGACCGGCCGACACGGATTTCCGTCATGACCGTAATGCAAAACTCAGACAACCGTCCTCTCGCAAACAGAAACCAATGACGGCGGAAACTCAAATCGAACTTTCCATCATCATCCCTGCGTATAACGAAGAGCTGCGGCTACCAAAAACACTGAACCGTATCCACGCGCATCTCGATAAACACCGGATTTCGTCGGAGGTAATTGTTGTTGACGATGGTTCGCGGGATGGCACTGTGCAATTCGTGGAAGCGCAAAGCGCCGCGTGGCCCGCTTTGCGCTTACTGAAGAATCCCGGGAATCGTGGCAAGGGTTACAGCGTCCGCCACGGAATGCTGGAAGCGCGCGGGAACGTAGTTCTCTTCAGCGACGCCGATTTATCGACGCCCATCGAAGAAGCGGACAAATTGCTAGCCGCCCTCGCGACGCACGATGTGGCCATCGGTTCGCGCGCCATGGATCGCCGCCTCATTGAGGTGCACCAATCCTGGGCCCGCGAGTGGGCAGGAATTATCTTTAATGGCGTCGTGCGAGTCGTGCTCAGATTAAATATTGAAGATACTCAGTGCGGCTTCAAAGCATTCCACCGCGAGCGTTCACAGATTATTTTTCAGCAGCAGCGTATTGAACGCTTCGGGTTCGACCCGGAATTACTTTTTCTCGCCAAGCGAAACGGATTGACGGTGGCCGAAGTGCCGGTGCGCTGGTCAAACGATCCGGGCACTCACTTGAGTTTGTGGGACGGCGTGCGGGCCATGTTTTTTGAAGTTGCGGCGGTTCGGTGGAACGCCCTTATTGGGCGATATCCGCGGCGAAAATAGCGATGTACTTTGTATCACAAAGTACTTGACAGTACTGCGTTTTCTGGTAGTCTTTCTCTATGAGCACGGCACGCTCCTTTCGCGATCCCGAGCCGCTGCGCCTCGAAGTTCGCGCCGCCGATAATCTTCGTTTCATTCGCGAAACCATGGAGAATGCCGGTCGCTTTACCGCTGTCCCAGGCTGGGGCGGCGTCGGCATGGGCGTCACTGCGCTGGCCGCTGCCATCGCCGCAACATATCAGCCGTCGAATGGACGCTGGCTTGCCGTGTGGCTCGCTGAGCTGGCGGTAGCCGTCGTTATCGCTTCGTGCGCTACGGTACTGAAGGCCCGTGCCGCGAAAGTCCAGGTGTTTTCGGCCGCCGGCAGGCGATTCGCTCTGAGTTTTGTTCCGCCACTTCTGGTCGGCGCGCTGCTCACCATCGTTCTTTACCAAGCAGGCCTCATGCGTGTGTTGCCCGGAATGTGGCTGCTTCTGTATGGCACAGCGGTCGTCACCGGCGGCGCTTTTTCCGTGCGCGTTGTGCCGTTCATGGGTCTTTGCATGATGGTCACCGGCGCGGTCGCGCTGCTTGCGCCCGTCGCGTGGGGGAATATTTTCATGGCAATTGGTTTCGGCGGACTGCAAATTGTATTTGGTTCATGGATCGCGCATCGCCACGGCGGTTAATGGCGGGCGCAGCGAAGTGTTTGCAGTAAAGTTTGGAGAAAAGGAACTTTGGCTAAATCAAACGCATTGCGACAGGATCGCGGATTAAGATCACGCGTGGCAGACGATCGCCTGCGCACCGTGCGCGGAAATGCCGACGCCGTCGCGCCGGACCTTGACCGCTTAATCCACGAGCGGATGCGCCTCGGCATTGTCAGCGCGCTCGCCGTAAACGATTCGCTCACCTTCAACCAGTTAAAAGCGCTTCTGCGGACCACCGACGGCAATCTCAGCGTTCATGCGCGGCGTTTGGAAGAGGCCGACTACATCGCTTGCACGAAATCCTTCGACGGACGATTGCCTAAAACCGAGTTTCGGCTGACCGCCGCGGGAAGGCGTGCCCTCGAACGCTATTTGAATCACATGGAAGCGCTAATCCAAGCAACCCGGGAGCGGTAACCGGAAATTTTTTTAGCTGTCCACTTTGCAATACAAAGTACATTCGTCAGTATCGCGGCGGAGAAAGTAGTTTCATGAACACATCAGCAGTATCACCACTTCACGTAGCAATCATCACCGACGGTAACGGCCGTTGGGGCACAGTTCGCGGCCTGCCTCGGTCTGCCGGCCATCGCGCCGGCGCGGAAAATCTGCGAAGGATTCTTCGAGTCGCTCCAGAACTGAATATCTCAACTCTCACCCTCTACGCGTTCTCAGCCAACAATTGGCAGCGTCCCGTGTCCGAGGTCAATATCCTGATGCGTCTTCTGCGCGATTATCTTATTGTCGAAACTCCGCGTTGCGTCGAACGCGGTATTCGCGTCTCCGTCATTGGACGCCGGGACCGCATTTCGACCGCGTTGCGAGAAGCCGCCGAGTCAGCCGAAACTGCAACAGAGCGAGGCCAGTCCTTGCACCTTCGCCTGGCCGTTGATTATTCCTCGCGCGAAATGCTCTATCGCGCCGCATGCCGTTTTTACAAGGTGACCGATGTTTCCCGTGAATCGTTTGAAGCGCTGCTTGGTGAAGTCACTCACGACGAAGCGCGCGAAGTGGATCTAGTAATCCGCACCGGAGGCGCTCAGCGCCTCAGTGATTATCTATTGTGGGAATCCGCATACGCCGAACTTTATTTCTCATCGAAGATGTGGCCGGAATTTTCAGATGAAGATCTTCGTATCGCGCTAGCCGACTTTCACGGCCGCGTCCGCACATTTGGCCAGGTGCCGGAGCAAGCTCCGGAAGAGGTTTCGCAAGCGATTGCGAGTTGAAATTCAATCAAGCATGCGCGGGCGCTAAGCCGCCAATTGGACGCGGAGGAATCTTGAAATGATCGAAATGCCAAAATACGCGCCACTTGTGACCGTAACGTTTCTGGCTGCATCTGCCGGGCTACTGTTGATGGTGCTTGTCTTCATTTACGGACTGGCCGCCCGGAAACGCTGGATAATCGAAGTCTCCGGGGCGCTTGCAACATTCGGCATTCTGCTTTACGCAACTTTGCTATTTGGATTCTCGCTTTCCAGTAGCGAAAAAGTCTTGCCGCTCGGCGGTCAGAAACACTTCTGTGAAGTCGATTGCCACATCGCATATTCAGTCACCTCAGTAAGCAACGCTTCGGAATTGGGGAGCGGAGAAAAACTCATCGCTGCCAGGGGAAAATTCTATGTCGTTCGCGTCCAGACTTGGTTCGATCCGAGCACCATCGCTTCTTTTCGCGGGAATTCACCGCTCGCTCCTTCGCCTCGAAAAGTTGTAGTCGTGGACGACGCCGGACGGGAATTCAGTCCTTCCCAATCGGGCCAGTGCGCATTTGAACTCACGCCCGGCGCGATTACCACTCCGCTGACCACTCCGCTTCGCCCCAACGAATCCTACAGCACGGACTTTGTGTTTGATTTACCCGCCAATATTTGGAATCCGCGCTTGTTTGTTGGCGACGCGGATCCCATCTCTTCTCTCATCATCGGCCACGAGCAAAGTCCGCTCCACGGCAAAATCTACTTCGCCCTGTCACCCTCCATTCCGCCAAATAATGCGACCAGCGTCCGTTAGCCGCCGGACTTCTAGCGCACCTGACACTTCCGTCTTCCCCATCGTCTAAGTTGACGTGGGAAGAAATACGATGAGGATGACGGATTGGCGCATGCAGGTACCCTAGCGTGGCAGGACGCAACCCAGGAGCTTTGTTTGCCCAGGCTCGATGACTCGGCTGCCGCAACTTCGCGCCTTGAAGCGCACGCGGAAGACGCACGTCTGTCACAGGGCTGCCTGAGCGGGAATCTAGAAGCGTACGAGCAGCTTTATCGCGTGCAAAGCGCGAAAATGAAAAGCATCGCGATGAATCTGCTGGGAAATGCGCATGACGCGGAAGACGTTGTACAGGAAACGTTCCTGAAAATTCACCGCGGCATTCGTTACTTCAAAGGCCAGTCCGCATTTTCCACGTGGACGTATCGGATCCTGGTGAACTGCTGCTACGACTTACGGCGAAAAAAAATGCGGCGCCAGGAAACCGCGGAACGGGATTTGGTTCCCGAAGGTCAAAGTTTTGAATCGCCTGCGCCGATGCACGATCATCCTTTGCGCATGGCGCTCGAAAAATGCGTTGCGCAACTGACGCCCTATCTCCGCTCAGTTTTCCTGCTTTACGAAGTGGAGGGATTTAAGCATGCAGAAATCGGACTGATGCTCGGCATTTCTGAAATGGCATCGAAGAACGCGCTGTATCAGGCCAAGCGCAAACTGCGCGAGATGCTTTCCGAGCAGCGCGGCCCTGGACAAATGGCGGCTTCACAAAGTTAAGCAAGAGGTGAGAAATGGCAGAACTACAAAAAGGTCTACCAAAATTTGATTGCAGTGATCTTGAGCGAGCTTTCCACGAAGAAACGCCAGAACTGCTCGCGGCGCTCGAACAGCACGCCACAAGCTGCATATCGTGCCGCACCGAGCTGGCAATCTGGCGCGAGATTTCCGCCGCCGCGCTAACCATGCACAAAGAATGGGAAAGCCCCGAGCTCTGGCCGCGAATTGAAAACACGCTGCAAGCAGAAATTGCGCGCCCGCGCGGTTGGCGCTCCTGGATTTCGGTTCTCGGCCTGGCGGCGCAGACGCGAAGACAGTTTCGTTGGCAAATGGCGCTCGCAACAATGGTTCTCGTAGCTGTTTCAGGCATGGGCGCATGGCTGCTGTTGCATCACGGAGCTTCCGTGCAGACGAACGACGCTCATCTGCTCACCGATCAGGCAGTAAAACAAGTCGAGCAGGCCCAAAAAGCCTATGAACAATCTATTGGCAAGCTGGCGAAGCTGGCCGAGCCGAGATTGGATGCCGCGTCAACTCCGCTTCTGGTGAACTATCGCGAAAAATTGAATTTGTTGGACGCGGCAATTTCTGAATGCCGCACGAATCTGCAAAGAAATCACGCAAATGCGTATTTGCGAAATGAGTTGCTTTCCTTCTATCAGGAAAAGCAGCAGACGCTCGAACAAGTTCTTCGGGAGGAATAAAGTGAAGGTTTCGAAGTTCGCAGTCAGTGTGGTGGGAATGATCTTGCTGGCAGCTGTACTGCCAGCAATTTCCGACGCCGCGCCCGCTGGCCGCCCCGGCGGCAGCGCGCAGCAGCAGGTGACCCACAATTTCGATCGCAGCATCCCATTGCCGTCGGGCCAGTCCCTTCGAATTGAACACAAGTTCGGCGACATCACGGTTCGCACGCACGTTTCGCGCGACGTTCATGTCTCCGCCGCGATTCACGTTTCCGCGTTTTCTCAGCAGGACGCCGAAACTTACGCGAATCAAATTCAAATTCACGTCGAATCATCGCCGTCCGGCGTCCTCGTTCGCACCGACTATCCCCAACAGAACGATTCGTGGTGGTCGCACAAGAACTTTTCCGTTTCCGTCGAATATACGATTGACATGCCGCAGGACGCGCCGCTCACAGTCCGCAATAAGTTCGGCAAAATCAGCGTAGCAGGCCTGAAAGCCGCAACAGATATCAATGACGAGCAGGGAAGCGTCACGGTTCACGATGGGCGCGGCACGCAACTTTTGCGCGCCTCATTCGGCTCGATCGAGCTCATCGGCAATGATGGCGACGCCGACGTTGGAACCACGAATGGCAACGTGACTGTTTCCGATATCCACGGCGCGCTAACCATTCACGATCGGTTTGGAACTGTCAGCGCAGCGAACATTGAACGCGCCACAACAATTACAAGCTCAAATGGATCTGTCCGTCTGCATCACGCCGGCACTTCCACAGTCTCAAATTCATTTGGATTCGTTGAAGTCGGCGATATTACCGGCGACTTAATTCTGCGAAATCAAAATGCTTCCGTGGATGCAACCAACGTCAGCGGCTCCGCCGACATTGGCACGTCATTTGACCGGATTACATTTCTGAATATCAAACAAAAGCTTCTCTGCAAATCCCAGAACGGCGCTGTCACCGGCAGCGGCGTCGGCGGCAGTGCAACTATCCACACCAGTTTTGGTGGCGTGGATGTGCACGATATCGGCGGGCCACTCGAAGTCGTGGACCAGAACGCCAAAATCATTGCGCGGGATATTCACGCCGGCGCGAACCTCAAGACTTCATTCGGATCCGTCGATGCGTCGGATATTCATGGCGACGCAACGATTTCCAACAACAACGGCGCGATTCGCCTTTCGGAAATTCAAGGCGCGATCGATGTGCGTACGAGTTTTGACAGTGTGACAGCTTCGGGTGTGCACAAAGGAGCCCATGTAGTTACTGGGAACGGGAATGTTTCACTCACTGATATCGGCGGCGAAGCGTACGTGAAAACAAGTTTCGGCTCAGTGAAGGTCGCGGATATCGCCGGCGCGCTAACCGTTGAAGCGTCAAACACCAGCGTGAAGGCCCAGTCAATTCACGGTACGGCCAGCGTAAGAACATCGTTCGGCCCTGTGAAGCTCGATGGCATTTCCGGCGGCGTGGACGTGGAAAATCAGAATGGATCGGTCGAAGTCTCTGCCGTGCCCGCAAAATCTTCATCGGGCAGTTGCAACGCTATCAATCTGCGCACGTCATTCAGCCCGCTTCGCCTTTATCTGGACGAAGCATCCAAGTACGACGTCTCCGCCCACGCATCTTTCGGCAAAGTGTCGAGCGAATTGCCAATCACAACGGTCGGGATGATCGGTGGCGATTCTCTGAATGCAAAAATAAATGGCGGCGGCTGCCAGCTCCAATTGACGAATACTAACGGGAATATCGAGATCCTGAAAAGCAACACGCCAAGACACTAACGATCAATCCTCACAAACGGATCACTCGCGCGGATCTCGAGGCACGCCGCCACGCGCGCCAGCCATCGCAAATGCCTTCTTGAAAATTCGCGTTGCCGTCGGTGTCAAATTAAAACGAGACAGCTCATCTTCCGCGGCGAATGCCAAATCTGTCACATCGCTGCCCGCAACCGGCGTGCCACGGACAACTTCACATAGATAATCAACAATCACGAAGTGATACTGCGGCCGCGCGCCCGGTCCAACGACGGCGCCGGGAACTTCGAGGTGGGATATTCGCTCAAATACTTCGATAAGCTCAATTACGCGCACCGCCAATCCCGTTTCTTCCAGTAACTCGCGTTCGACGCCTTGAACCAACGTCTCGCCGACCTCTAGCATTCCGCCCGGGATCGACCACTGGCCCTTCAGCGGTTCGCTGCCGCGCCGGATCAGCAATGCGCGGCCGTCCTGTATCACCACTCCGCCCACGCCCACCATTGGAAGATCCGGATATTCGCGTCTTGTTGTCATGAGCCCGCCGAAATGCCAGCCATCGTACCCCTTCGGGGACTTGGCGAATTGTGCGCCGCCGATTTTTTGTTGCTTGCGGCTCCGGTATATAATACGGCCAACTGGTGGGGTCACTGTTAATCAAGGAGGCCGTTGGCCGTGGTTCATTGTCCAAAGTGCGCCGTAGAAATTGATCTCGACGAAGACGAAGTCGAAGAAGGCGAAATTGTAACTTGCGTCGAGTGTGAAGCAGAGCTGGAAATTGTTCAGACGCATCCCGTTCACCTCAACATCATTTCTGAAGATGATGACGATGATGATGAAGAGGAAGCAGACGACGACGATGCGGATGACGACGATGATGACGACGATGTGGAAGGCGATGAAGAGGAAGAACCTGCGTAATCCACAACATTCAGTCACGCCTCCCGCGCGGCGCTTCCGGCATCGTACTCTGTGGAGTATTGCTCCGCTCGTCTGTTTGGCCGGATCCGCGTTGATTGCAATTCACACCCATGCGTTGGGAACATCATCAAATGCGTTGGCGCCACAAAAAAAGCCCAGCCCGAACGACTGCATCCTGTACGTAACCGTTTTCACTGACCAGGGTGCGCGCTTGCCCGATGCTGCGTTCACCGCCCACGCTACAGGTAAAAATAAACCCCACTGGGACGGATATTCGGATTCGCGTGGTGAATTTGCGGTGCGCGTTTCCTTTCAGGGCGACTATGAAATTGAAGTGAAAGCCAAAGGCTACGATCCGCAAACGCGGAAAGTAACTTCTGAAGTTGGCCAAAGACTGGATGTCGTTTTTAATCTCGTTCCACGATCACCTAAAAAACCATGAGAATCATGCGCGCGTTATTCATCCTGATGTTTGCAATCGCGACCGTTCTTCCGATTGCCGCCCGGCAGAAAGATTCGCAGGTCCGTACGGTTCACGGCGGCGTGCTCGATAAGCAGGACAATATCGTGAATGGCGGGGTTGTATACCTACAAAATAAAAAAACGCAGGTCATTCGCACTTACATCAGTGACGATCAGGGCCAATATACTTTCAGCGGTCTGGATCCGAATGTGGACTACGAAATCCACGCCGAGTTGAACGGTCTTACTTCTACCATACGCACGATTTCAAGTTTCGACTCGCGGAAAGATATCGTGCTGACTCTCAAGCTCGATAAGAAAAAGGCAGATAAGTAGCTGGTCCGTGTTTTCGCGCTTAACCGCCAGGAACTGCATTCTCAGGAAAAAATCAGAATTAGAAGTCTTCAATCCGAAGCTGATTCGCTCCGCCGTGCCACGCCGCTTCAAACGAACGCCGCGCCCAGTCCGCATCGGCCGGCTTTTGCTCGGCTTCCAATGCCTTCCACAATCCGAAAAGCGATCGCGGACTCCGTGGATTGCGGTTTAAATCATCACGAAAAACTTTTTCCGCCTCAGCCGCTTGCCCGGCGCGCAACAACGTAGCGCCCAGTGACTCCCGCATCGGGTAATACCAGTCCGGCGGCTCGTGATAGACCATGTGATCTTCGACCGTGATGGCCGCGCGCCAGTATTCGGCAGCCACTGCGAAATCCCCGCGCGCCAGCGCGATTCGCGCACTCAATGCGCCGGCCGCCATGTCGTAAATCGTGCTCCAGTCATTCGGCATCATGCCAAAGGCATGCCCGGCTGGAAGCAATTTGTAAATTTGTTCCATCGCGTCGCGTTCCGCTTCGGCCTGCTGAGTCTGTTTTTTCGCGGCGAACGCGCAGCCTCGCGCGTAATGCCTGAAAAAAGCCAGTCCTTTGAGCTTTTCGTCCGGAGCGCCAAGCGCTAGCACGTCGTCCCATCGTGCAAATCGCACTGGAACCAGAATCGGATTCACCATGTACGCTTCGGCGCCAGGAAGATTTTCGATCAACGGAACCGCGTCCGCCGCCAGTTCTTTCGCCGCCTTTAATGCGAGTTCGTACTCGCCGGCCATTTCAGCCGCCGCCGTCAAAAATGAGTAGTTGTGCTGCGCGTAGGCGAACCGGTAGCCCAAATTTGAAGTGTCAAGATCACGCAAGTAAACACGATCTGCTGCTATGGCATCCGCATTGCTTTTTACCGCAGCGGAATATTCTCCCGTTCGCACGTAAATATGCGCCGGCATATGGACCAGGTGTCCCGCCGCGGGCACCAAAGTTTCCAATCGCCGCGCACTTGGAAGCGCGCGCTCAGCGAAGGGCGATGCCTCCATGGTGTGAATATAAAGATGATTCGCGCCCGGATGATCCGGCCATCGGCGCAAAACGTCTTCAAACACCGCGATAATCTCCATCGTGTCTTCACTCGGAACGCCGTCAGTGGACCACAATTTGCGCGAGTGCAGATCCATTAGGATCGCGCCGTAAAGTGTGGCGGCGTCAGGATCATCAGGATACTTGCTTCGTAATTCGCGAGCCGCCGGAATGTACTCATGTGCGAGCTTTGCGGGATCCGCACCGTCATCGCCGGAAAATAATTTCGACAGCGCATCAATATAAGCGCGCTCATTTTCAGGGCCGACAGCCGCCAGCTTCTTCGCTTGCTGCAAAGCTTCATATGCGGCCTTTTCGTTTGGACCATGAACGTTCGTGCCGCCGTTGTAGCTGGGCCCCAACGCCAGCGCCAATCCCCAATAAGGCATCGCCGCCGCCGCATCCAGTTGAGACGCGCGTTTGAATGAACGCACCGCCTCATCAAAATTAAACGCGTAAACCAGCGTCAAGCCCTGATCGAAGAACGCCTGCGCCTCCGCGCTTTTCGTCGTGATGGGATGATGCCAATTGCCCAGGCCCTGCAGGATTTTTCCCGTCACCTCAGGCGTCCCCGCACTTTGAGCTTCGTTCGCCGTCATGCCCATTCCGGAATGTTGACGCCCCTGCACCGCACTCACTCCGAGACATCCCAACGCGAACGCAAGAATCCAGCGAGACGAAATTTTCAATTGAATTCTCCTAGCCCCTTCTTGTGATTTTCTACGATACTCCAAGAATGGCCTCGATCAAACTGTCACAGTCAGGCGCGCTCGGGCAAGTAAGCCGCGTAAATGGTGTGTAGCACACAGACAACTTCAGTTCAAAGAAAAAGGGCCGCGAAAAAGTGCGGCCCTTGAGGAATTGGCGAGTTGCGCAGCTACTGTTTGTCGTAGACGTAGATGGCGGTGGTCTTCATGCCTTTGGCGTCCGTGCCAGTGACGGTGACGGTGCGGCTCTTGCCGTCGGCGGAGACGACGACGCCAATGGTGGTGGTAACTTTGCCGCCCTGTTTGCTGGTGAGCGTCAGTGTGTGATCGTTGACCATCTCATACGAGCGCGAGTCGGCCGTCGGATCACCGGTAACGGGGTAATCTTTGCCGTCGTACTTGCCGGTCCATTCGGTGTGCAGGGACGTTCCGTCGGCGTTGGTTCCATCCACGGTGACTTTCACGTTGTCGCCTGCGGCGGCGTAGACGACCATGGAATTCTTCGCCATTCCAGCGCCGATATTGGATTTAGCTTCGTTCAACTTCCAGGTGCCGATAAACGCGTCGCCGGCGGCGTAGCACGCTACAACGGCAGCGAACAGCACGGCAGCGGTCAACACAAGTGCCTTTCTTTTCATACGATCTCCGATCTTGGATTTGGTTTCCGATTACGGGCTGGGCAGGGATTGTACACCCGTCCGGCTCCAGTGTGTTGCTTGAACAGAGTTTCCTCTGAACCGACCCCGACATTCCCATCCTCCTCGCTGCCAAGTCCGAATACGCCAAGCTGAAGTGAACCACACACGTTGGCCCTGATGGTCGGACACAAGGAATCAAATGTACGGAGCGCGGACGGGCTACTCAGTTGGTCTGGGAATACCCAGAGGTTACCGCCCTTAAGCGGGGGCGGTTCGCGTTTGCCTGTTGTAGCCCGCAATTATATGGATCGCAATTGAGGAGCCAAAAGCTTGTGGTTCAAGCAATCTTCTGCAAGCTCCTGCAAGTGCGTTGGATACGGCGCGAATGACTGAAGCTATAGCTCTCAATCGTGTAAGTGTTGTAGTCAATTTGGGAAAGTTATTGCGAAAAGAGTGAAAGTTTGCGGCGGGCTTTCTGCTGCGACGGCCCGATGCTCACGCGGCCCCGAAGGCCGCTTGTTGTCCGGAAGGACGGCAGTTGTGCTGCGCCAAAATTATCTTGACCTGCGGCGGGGTCAGGGCGGGCCCGAATTCTAGATTTCTCCTCGCCACAGACAATGCGAACTCGTCCGGAATGACGGCGATCGAGACAATAAGTTCAACTGACCTGGACGAGACCTTGGACAAAACGCTTCCGCGTGACTGCTACGAACCCAATCCCGATAAGCATGAGAGCGATTGAACTCGGCTCTGGTGAGGCCACCGTAACGCCGCCGTCGGCGATCACATGGGTGCCTGCAACGAACGAGTATTGCTCGCCACCCAGATCGGTTAACTCAGCAATCGCTTCGTAACCCGGGCTTGGGGGCTGGGAGACCACGCCCCACCAAGACACGCTGGTGGGGCCAATGAACTGAAGGTACTCAGTAGAGGCGGAAGTAAAATTGAATGAGAGTTGGCTAGTGGTGGCCGATAACGCAGTTCCCACAAGGTTGAGTATCGAATTTGTGGTATCCAAGACAATTGCGGCCGAAGCCCCGAGTGCTAACTTATGACTGGACCAAAAACGGGGAGCAGGTCACCGGGGCTGTATCTTCCCTCGATAGGTTTCTTCGTCGAGCCACTTGGGGAGTTCGGATGGCTTCCACTCTCGCTTTTCGGCCTCGTGCCGTCGCATCGTTTCAGCGCGGAGGGTTTCGGCTTGAGGGGTACCTGGATGAGGTGTCTAGTTCTAAAGGGGGTGCACTACATGGGTTTTAGAAGATTGAGCGTTGACCGTGCTCGAAACTACTACACTTTTACTACACTTCCCTTTTGACGCGATCCTGTTCGGAATGCAAATCATCGGAACCTCTTGAAACTACGAAAGTAAGAATGGTGCCGGCGGTGGGACTCGAACCCACTACTCACCTTTAGAACCTGCAACTTACTGATAACACGTAACGCCAGAAACGCTCAATACGCCAAAAACGCCCAATGTGGATACGCGGTGGATACGCAGGAGCGCCCGGCTAATCGCCCCGGTACCGAAACTGTTTTTCAGAAAAATTCCGCATATATACAAACGGTCTAAGCTTTACGGGGAGTCCTCATTGCACAGAGAAAAACGGTAACGCGGCGTACGGGACTGTGATTGCATTCTCCTCGAACTCAGCCTTGACGCGATCGGCTCGGTGATTATTCCGCTCTCGCGTTTATTCGCGCCGAAGGCTGCGCAGTCTGACACGAAACAGTAGAATGTAGCGATACAGACGTGGGCGAGGAGACGTCGTGCGCATCAAGCCTATCCTTATCACCGCGACAATCTGCCTAACCGGCGTGCCATTGGCGTTCGCGCAGTCGGTGCCTCCCCTGCCGCGTGCACTGCCCGTGCCGTCGCCACAATCAGCCGTACGCATCAGCGTGAACCTTGTAATGGTTGACGCCACCGTGAAATCGAAGGACGGCAAAATCATGGCGGATCTGAAAAAAGACGACTTCGAGCTTCGCGAAGATGGCGTCGTACAAAAGCTGGAAGTGTTTAGCCGCGACGAATTGCCACTCAACGTCGCAATCGTTTTGGATTTAAGCGATTCGATGGGCCCATTCCTGCTTCCGCTGCGAGAAGCCACCACCAGCGCTCTTTTGGCGCTGAAGCCCGAAGATCAGGTCGCGCTTCTAACGTTTTCCACCAACGCCCAATTGCGCGTGCTCTTAACAGACGACAAGACCATGATTGCCCGGCAGATCAGTACGTCCCCCGCAGGCGGCTCTACCAATATCAATGACGGCATCTTTGTCGCCGCCAAGTATCTCCTCGACGCGCACCCGAACGGTCGCCGCGTCATCATTCTGATTAGCGATGACGTTGGCACGAATCGGGGCGCGCACTCGACGCCCGAAATCACCGCCGAATCTCTCGACGCGGATGCTGCTTTATATAACCTGAAGGTTCCTGGAGACGACCCACCACAGGTTCTCCGGGCTTCCAGAGCGATGGCCGGACTAGTATATATTCCGAGTGTGATTGACCAGACGGGCGGAGAAAGCTTCGACGTCAAAGATGTGGCACATCTAGATGAAGCATTTCGCACTCTGATCGAGCGGATCAAGACGCGCTACACGCTGGGCTATTACACGAAGATTAGCGGAGCCGGACGCAAGCCACAAGAACTTCACAAACTGGATGTTCGTCTGGCGCGTTCATTTGGAAAAAAGGGACACGATTACGTCGTGGTGGCAAAAAACGGCTTCTACGTTCATTGAGGAATGGCTGTGCTACCGCGCGATTCATCGCATAAAGTGGCGAGTACAGAACTTTTTCAGGAGCACAAATGGACTACAGAATCGTAGGCGGCTCGGGTCTGAAAGTATCCTCACTCAGTTTTGGCGCGGCAACATTCGGCGGCAAGGAACAGAACAAGCATATGAAACAGCGTCTTCTATTCAAGGAAGCAGGCTCAGTCAACAAGACCCCCATAGTCGGAATGCGTGAACGTGGCGGACGGACGCGGGCGTTCCCTCGCCAACGCAACTCCGCAAGAAGCTCCGCCCTCCGCCTCGGCCAATTCCAATCGTCGCGCGAGCGCAGCATCCACAAATAGCGGCTCGCGCGCTGTCCCAACTTCCGTCATTGGATAACCTTCCCCGTCGCATCGCGAATTTCCACCGCTCCCAAATTTAATTTCCGCAAATCCGCTTCAATCTTCGCGCGATCTCCCACGCAAACCACGATCATCTGATCCGGCTTTAAGTATTTTGACGCCAGCGCCTGCGCTTCCTCCACCGTCACCGCCGAAAATAGCCCGGACAGCTTTTGATAGAAATCCGCGGGCAAGTCATAAACAAAAATCTCCGCGAACGCGCCCGTCGCCGCTCGGCTCGTCTCAAATGATCCGGGCAACGACCGCGATTCGGAATCCCTCGCCAGATCAAGTTCCGCCGGCGTCATCCGCGTGTCCATCATCCGATGAATCTCCTTGAATGTTTCCGTCACGGCAGGCGCGGTTGCATCCGTCCGCACCGCGGCTCCGGCCATAATTTCTCCCGCATACCGGCCGTAAACAAATTGTGAAAATGCGCCGTACGTGAATCCGTGTTCCTCTCGAAGATTCATGTTGATGCGGCTCGAAAAAAGTCCGCCGAGATCCGAGTTCATCACTTCCAGCCCTGCAAAGTCCGGCGTAGATCGCGCCGGTCCCGGTTGTGCCAGAAACATCGACGTCTGCGCCGCGCCCGGCCGATCGACAATCACCAAGCGCGCGTGTGAAACTTCAGGCGTCATCGACAGTTTTTGGGCGGGCGCTCCAGCTTGCCATCCACCAAACTTGCTTTCCACCAGCGGCTTCAATTCGTCCATCGTGATGCTTCCAGCCACCACCAGCGCCGCATTCGCCGGAGAATAATTTTGTTTCCAGTAAGAATAAATATCCTGGCGCGACATCGCCTTCAGCGACGCCTCGGTCCCAATCGATTCATAGCCGTACGGGTGATTTGCTCCGAAGATCAGCCGCGCAACAACACGGAACGCCACGGTGTTCGGATCACTGTCTTCATTCAACAGCGCCGCCAACCGGCTCGATCTCCGGCGCTCGACTTCCTCCTGCGGAAACGTCGGATGCAAAACAATATCCGCCAGCAAATCCAGAGCCCCCGAAAAGTTTTTCGCCAGTGACGCCGTGCTTGCGTTCGACGAATCCGTATTCGATCCCGTCGTCAGTGACGCTCCGAGCAGCGCCGCTTCATCCGCAATCTGCGTCGCATTCCGTTTCGCAGTTCCCTGCTGCAACATATTTGCCGTGAACGCCGCCAGCCCCGGTTTTTCCACCGGATTCGATTCGTTCCCGCATTTCAACACCAGCTCCGCGGAAACCACCGGCAATCCCGGGCGATGTGTGTAAACCACCGTCAATCCATTGCTCAACTTGAACGTCTGCGGCACTGGCAAATTCAGCGGACGCGCGGGTCCCGCCGCAGGCGGATGTTCGCGCCAGGGCGCATCAGCGTTGATCGATTCTCCGCCCGTGGATTTGCCCTTTTCCTGATTCGGCGGAGTCGGCACTTCCGGCCCCAAATCCGGTTTCCCCGGAACTCCGTAGACAACAACCCGCGCCGTTGGTTTCAATTGTTCGTCAGCGAACGCACGAATGGATTGCGCCGTCGCATCGTCGTACCGCGCCAAGTCCTCCGGCAAATATCCGGGGTTGTGCAAATAGTGGTTGTACTGATTCAATCTGTCCGCCACGCCTCCGAATCCGCCCAAAGATTCCAGACCTTCGACCACTCGCGTTTCAATTCCATTTCTCGCGCGATCTAATTCCGCCGACGTCGGCCCATCCTTTCGCAGCGCTTCAACTTCCTCATTGATCGCCTTCTCGATTTCCTCCGCCGCGTGTCCCGGCTTTGCCGTCACCGTAATTTCAAAAACCGATCCCAGCAAAAGCGAATTCTGGCTGGCCTGCACGTCCAGCGCGATCTGCTTTTCGTAAACAAGTTTCTTGTAAAGCCGGCTGGACTTTCCGCCGCCCAGAATATTCGCCGTCAAATCACCGTTCGCATCGCCCGGTGTGTAAATCTTTGACGTCAACCACCCTTCATACACGCGCGGCAATTGCACTTGATCCTGCACCGTCTGCCGCCGCTCACTCGCAATCGCGGGAGTCATCGCCGTAATCTTCGGCACTTCAGGCCCGCGCTTCAGCGGCCCAAAATATTTCTCGACCAGTTGCTTCACTTGAGCCGAATCGAAATCGCCCACAATCGCCAGACTCGCATTGTTCGGCGTGTAATATTGTTTGAAAAAATTCCGCACATCTTCCAGCTTCGCCGCCTGAATATCCGCGTGCGATCCAATCACGACGCCATGGTATGGATGCTGTTGCGGAAATAGTTGATGGAACAACGCCTCTTCCACAATTCCGTACGGAGTGTTTTCGGTGCTCTGCCGCCGCTCGTTTCGCACCACATCCTGCTGATTCGTCAAGCTCGCCTGATCCAATTTATCCGGCAGAAATCCCATCCGGTCAGATTCGAGCCACAACGCCAATTCCAATTGATTGGACGGCAGCGTCTCAAAATAATTTGTGCGGTCAAAATCCGTCGTTCCGTTAATCAATGAAGCGCCCGCCGCCTCCAACAATCGAAAATGAGTGCTGCCCGGTACGTGCTTCGATCCTTCAAACATCATGTGCTCAAACAAATGCGCGAATCCCGTGCGTCCCGGCAATTCATTCGCCGGCCCCACGTGGTACCAAATATTTACGGCGACCAAGGGCAAGCGGTGATCTTCTGAGAGGATTACATCCAGCCCGTTAGGCAAAGTGTATTTCTCGTACTTCAAACTCACGCCTGAAAGCGTCGCGGTTTTCTGCGGTGCGCCGCCTGCCGAAGCCGGTTTTTTCGCCGGTGAATTCTGTCCCGCCGCGGACGACCCGCTCTGCGCGAACGCGAATGTCGAACACAACGTGGCAACCATCACGCAAATCGCAAACCGCTTCCAGTTCCAGCGCCTCATGTCTGTTCTCCTCATTTTAGGAATTTCGCCTGAAGAAACACCCCGAGCCAACTGAGACATCCTGATTTTCAACCCTGAAAACCTACCACAATCGCCGCAAATCCGACTGTCTCAGATGATCGTCACACTTTCCTCTTGCTTACCGAGGGGAGTTGTTGCATCTTATCTCGGTAAGCGAGGAGAGTATGAGCAAACCAACCGATCTCGTCCAAGGCACTCTGGATTTATTGTTGCTCAAAATGTTGGCGCTCGAACCGCTCAACGGCTTCGCCGTTAGCCAGCGCCTCAAACAAGTTTCCGGCGACGTTCTGCAAGTCAGCGACGGCTCGCTCTCGCCAGTTGTAGAACTTACTGGCCCGCACGCGCAGCCAGTGGATGAATCGTCCGGCACCAATCTCGGTCTTTTCCGACCAGCACCGGACGAAATCCACCACCAGGTCCCGCACATCATGCGGCACCCACACCTTGGTCAGAGCTCCCCAACATTTTTTTTAAAAGCGATGTGCGAAGTGAGCCATCCGCGACATCAAAAGCGCTGGCGAGACAATCCCGATCTTCTGGCGTTCTTAAAAAAACTCTGATAGCTTCCAGAAGCGCAACCTCTCTCCATGCGACTCGCTAAGGCGTTACGTTAAATGTCATTGTTCGGAAGTCAATGGTATAGCTTGAAAAGCGCTGCAGAAGGTCCTGCCCAATCAAGCCGTAGTAGTGCTCCGCCTCGCCACCTTGTGTCTGCGTGAGAACATGCTGCCCATTACAGAGCACGAGCGTTGATCCGAACCACAAGGGCAACTGATGCGCAGCGTAGGCGGGGATCTCGTGAATGCCTCCAGCGCCGGCAAGACGTGCCATCTCCGGAGGCGGCCCGATGAAAATGTTGGTGTGCTCCGCGAGGTAGTGGTCCGTCAGGTATGTGCTGCCTGAGCCTGTATCCAGTGCGAAGAGGCGTGTCCCAGTGCTGCCCGTTATTTTGCCCCCGTCCACGATGGGCATGGTATTCACTCCGATCAGCAGGGACGAGTCGCCGACCCACATAGGAGTGCCATTGTCCTGGCCGCGAACAGGAGATTGCGCTGAAACCATCAGGGTTCCATCTTTCGAGAACGTGAGACGTCCGAGCGCGGAGGTCACAGGATAGCCGAGCAGCGCATGCGTCTGCTGCTTGGTCTCGGCGATGTACAGGTTCTGGTCGGCCGTCACTAGAACCACGACATTGTGCAGCTCTGCCTTGCCCACCTGGAGAACCGGGATGACAGCAGGATGAGCTTCGAATGCGCCGCTTCCGTATCCGTGCAGCGTCACCGTCCCATCTAGCGCTGCCACGCCCCAGCTCTTTGCCGTGTTCTCGGAAAGAAGCGAGAAGGTTGCGCCGGTATCCAGCTCGGCCGAGAAGGTCTTGTCGCCGATGCTGATGGGATATTCCTTGCCCGTCCTCTTTATAGAGAAGTCGCCTGCAATCTGCACGGTCTGCGGCGGCACATGCTGCAGCACGGCCCCGATGTGCCGCTTCTCCCGGATCGGCGTTACGGTGTCGCCCATCACCTTGCCGAATATCTTGTCGACGTCATCGTACATCTGGGCCGAAGCACCATATTGATACGTCCTGGCGGCATTGCTTCCCAGGACTTCGAGCGCATCCTCCACCTGATTCGGCGTGAGGGACGTATCATGTGGATTGACGGCAGCAATGAGCGGTTTGACCGCGTCTTCGAAGCGCCCCTGGCGATACGCAAGGATGCCCTTGAAATAAAGCTCCTGCTCGGGCTTCAGACTGGTCGCATGCGGTAGTTCTTGGGCGAACTCGATGTAATCCTTCCGGTTAAGAAGCTCCTGCAGGTGGATCGCCGAGGAAGATGTTTGCGTGGCAACCGCTGACGGCTGTACTGCTTGAGAGACCGCCGCCCCGAACGGCAGCAGGGCTAAAACGAGGATCAGCATCGGCAACATGACGGCTCCTTGCACACGCGTTTACCTTTTTGCTCACGGAAGCGGCTGGCTGAGATGATACTCCCATTCCCACCTCATCTCGGATTGTGTTGAAGACTGATCGCACCAGGGCACAACTGAACTAAAAGGTCGGTAAGCCCGAGTACTAAAATGGTTTGGGCCGGAAGGCAACGGTTCTGGCAGTCAGATCAAGGCAAAAGTTCTGAAGTCGTCCCCTAGGGCGCGCCGGCCTTGGGTCAATTTGAAAGGATCGCTCAGGGGCTGAAGCCCTGGTAGTTTTTCGTCGGTTGATGTACGGGCTAAAGCCCGACCTCTTGAAGCTGTCCCACGGCGTGGGTTTGAGCGTGCGGACACACTAAGATGGTCCTCATTGCAACGAGACTGAAGGAACGGCCATGAAACTCAATTTGGTGACGCTGGCGGTGGTAATCATCGGCTTATCGCTCTTTGGCATGCATGCCGCGCATCTGCCATGGACTGCATGGCGCATTGCGGGAGTTGCGATTGCGGCGCCGGCATTTCTTTTGTTTGTAGCGGCACGCATTAAGCTGGGACGCGCCTTCAGCCTGCAGGCCAAGGCGACGACGCTGGTAACGACGGGCATCTACTCGCGCATCCGCAATCCGATTTACTTCTTTGGCGCGATATTCATCCTGGGATTCATTATCTGGATGGGACGGCCGTGGCTGCTGCTGATTTTTGTGTTCATGATTCCGCTGCAGGTGGTGCGCAGCCGGAAAGAGGAGCGAGTGCTGACGGAGAAGTTCGGCGCCGCGTATCTCGATTACAAGCAAAAGACCTGGTTCTGATGCGGGTTGTTCGGTAGTTAGTCAGTTTGCTTGAACCCATCCCTCAGGGTTTGGAATGTTTACAGCACGACTGCTACCGGGTTTAGCACCCTATGTGAAGGACGACAAGGAACAGAAGGTGTCGAGTCTGAATCTAGGGGATAAGGTCGTCGTCTACTACATTGCCATCGGCCAGAAATATCCCGTCACCGACGAGCACGGAAAAAAGAAAGAAATCCCCGCCACCGAAAATATGGTCTTCGAAGTTGAAGTTATTCCCGTAAAGATAAGGATAAGAAATAAGTTGTTTCTCGCCGTCGTTCGCTCCCAAGCAGTTACCACGGGTGAACGGTATATCGGTGCGCGAGCATCCCTGGAATTCTTTCTCGTGGATACGCGGTGGATACGCGGGCGCATGCGGAAATTATCGCCGATCTAATTTCCAGCTCGCAAACCGCGTCGGCCACAATTTTATCTTTTGAGGCGTAGCTGGTGAATACGTCGCACGCCACGGGAAGGATCTCCGCGAACGCTCAAAATTTTTCTATCCGCGAAGCCGGCCAGCCTCGCAAACGCATCCTATCATTTTGTGTTGAAAGAAGTAGAGCCATGCACTATGGCTTCTTTGCCGCCGTCCAAGTCGCGCCCCCGTCGGTCGAGACATAAAACTTGCTGTTCTCGTTTCGCGGATTGGTGTCGAGGACTTGTTTCGCCCACACCTCTTTCTTCGACGGACAGTTTTCGCCGCTCGAGAAAATAATGTGGAAGTACAGCGTTCGATCATTCCCGTAGAGGATTGCAGGGTCGTCCGTCAACTCGATCCGCTGTTGGGGCAACGGACATGATTTTTCGTCGTGTTGCCTGGCGCGGTCGTACCAAGGGCCAAGCGTAGAATGGCCTTCGATATTCTTGTGATTGTAGTTCCCCATGACGACGCCGATGTCGGCAAACTTGTCCGGCTCTACCCCCGCAGCCACATTACTGGATGGTGGACGGTGGCTCATTTCCAGCCATTGCAACACGCACTCCGAAGGCGTAGTTCCCGGATCGTTGTGGCCCCGCTTTTCGTAGGTTAGCACGATCTTGAACTCGTCACCGAATGTCGGATTTAACTTACGGACCACCATCACCGACTCGCCGTCCACGGTTCGCCAGACCGTCTCGTCGTGCGGATCGAAAGCCCTGGCTCCCAGATAAAGCAGTTCCAGGTTGTCCACGATGCAGCAACAACCCTTCTTCTGGTTCGGCGTTTCCGTAACCAACGTCGGTGGAGGTGGCGTGTCCGGAGGTCGCTTTGTGGTCGGATCATCTGGCTTCACCGGAGTAGGCGGTGGTGGAGTTACGGGCGGTGCGATCGGCGGCGGGACCGCATCGGTTTTCGGCGGACCATCGCTCGCGGGCGTTTCCGGCCGGGGCAGAATCTTAATTCGCGGCGCAAGCTCGGTGACGTTTTGCGTGCATGGCGGCGCCTCAGTGCAATCCAGACACAGGATCGTGACCATGCCACTGTAAATTCCGGGCGTCATTCCGTCGGTATGAAATTTGACTGGGAATGTTGCTGATGATTGCGCGGGCACGGTCACCGGTTGCGTGAATTCCAGATCGAGAAAGTCCGCGTTCTTTTTCGTCACGGAGAACGAATGCGCATTCTTGCACTCGTTCTTTACCGTTAACGTACTGGGAGCTTCAAAATTCGGAGGCCGTGTTCCGGCGTCCCACGGCTGCGGTGGCGCAGGTTTCTTTCCCTGGCCCGCGTCCGCCTGCAAAACGGAAACGGCCAGGCCCCCAAGCAGTAAATACAAAAGCCACAGAGTTTTTCTTGAGGCGCGTTCCCGATTCATGGGCGGGTCCTCCGACTAGCTTTGATGGAACTCGGGTTACCGATTTCCACTCAGCTTTTCAGACGACCATACGAGAGCCGCTGCCCTCTGTCAATCTCATAGTAAATTGGATCACCCGGACTTTTTTCAAATCTCCGAACTCGCGCGCCGCATTGGTTGTTGTTGGAACGTGCTCATGCGACCGGCGGTAAAATAGAGAAGATACGCGGTGGATACGCGGGCACTCTGAAAAAGCCGTAACCCCTTTAAAATGAGTGGTGCCGGCGGTGGGACTCGAACCCACGACCTAGGGATTATGAGACCCTCGCTCTACCCCTGAGCCACGCCGGCCAAACCGCGAAGCATTCCATAGTAAGAACACTGCTTCGGAGTGTCAAGCAACTCTCGACTCAGCAATATCAGCGACTGCGCTCCGAGCGAAAACGCTCACGTCGTAAGAGACGCCCAAAAACCTTGCAAATTGGCCTTTTCCCCAATGTTCTCGCATAGTACTTCAGTTCTATTGCCTACCCCATGCCCGAAAGCTAATCTATCTCCGGAAAGAACCCGAAGGTCTAGGCCCTGGGATAGAGCTAAACTCTATTCTAGTCCTAGTACCGATGGGTGTATACTTTTACGACACATTAGCGCCGATTTGTACCTAGTAGTTCCATTGTGATACGCCACTGCGTATAATCCCTCCGCTGTTCGCATTACGGAGGGTACATGAAAAAGTGGCTAGCGGTAGCTATCCTCACAATCGTTGCGTTGACAGGCGCAGTCGCAATCGGCAGCGTCGTAACGAGCAACGCGCAGGTTCAATCGGCTAATGGTGGTGGTCCTCTGCCTCCGTTGCCGCCTTGCTAATTTAACGCCGGGCGGGACGAGTCTCAGGCTTGTTACGCCGACACAATGTAACCATAAGTGCCGGGCTGGGCTGGGTATAGGCGCCACAGAGTTACGACGTTTATGCTCAGCCCGCTCGATTACGCTATCTGGATCTTGACCTCCGCGATGGAGTTGGGTGTGGTGTATTGCGCCTTGCGGACGCGAAGTTTTCTGCGTTTTTTCCCGTTGAATTTTTACATGTTGGTCGCGTTGGCTTCTGACGTTGCCCGGTTCACGATTCTCCATCACTACGGATTTAGTTCCGCCAACTACCTGTATTTCTACTACTACTCGGATGCGCTTCTGACGATCTGCCTCTTTTTTGCATTGATGGCCCTGTACTCTCACGTATTCAAGGAAATGGGCGCGGCATTTTACGTGCGGATCGGCGCGATTATTGTTCTCGTTCTTACAGCCGCCGTATGTTTCATGATGGTGATGCACTCAGAGCACCGCCTCGTCACCCGGTTTGTTAGTGAACTCTCCCAGAATTTGCATTTTGTCGGCGCAATACTCACCTATGTGCTCTGGAGCGCGGTCAAGAAGCTGCGGGAAACGCGAACCCGCCTGATTCAATTCACTCTTGCGTTAGGTGTTTACTTCAGCGCTTTTGCCGCCAGCTTCGCGATGTCGGTTCTTTATCCGGGCAGTCCTTACAGTGGTTTAGCTACCTACGCCATGGGCTTGTGGCTTCCCCTCGCATGGGGCTACACATTTCTAAAGGTTCCTGAAGGTGCGCGGCTAGCTACATCTCGCGTCGCGGCCGGTGCACGATGACCGCTGCGCTCATACTTGCGCTCTCATCCGTCGCACTGCTTCAGTTCTTCGTCTCCTACTGCCGATCGGTAATTGCGGCCTCCAGCGCGTCCCCTCTTTCGGAGCAGGTCCGGGAAGTAACTGGAATTCAAGACCGCGAAATTCGCGGTGAAGAATTCATCCGTCTCTTGCAGTTGACGAACTTGTGCCCGGATTCAGGAAGCGATCATTGGGCCATCGCAGCGGTTCACGCCTATTTCCGCATGCTTGGTTTCGCTCGCGTCACATTACGGCGCGTGATTCCCGGCATCGTATCGTGGACGGAGGCCGAGCTGTCGGGATGCGCTCGTTTTGCGGCTGTCGCACTGGATCGCCGTATCGCGCACAGTCGTGATCTTATGGCCCAGCAGTTTTCCAGCCACGCGTAGTCTCTCGTTGCCTTCCTGGCTATCTCACATTGTCGTAGCGGCCGCTCGGCTGCTAACATGTTTCTAGCTGCGGTCCAATTGCCAACTGTGGTCTAGATTTTGGATGTATTGCGCGGCGCGCACAAAATGTCCCCCTCTCGAAATCATCTTCAACAGCGCGTGTTCGCAACTGTGCGGCGCCATCAAATGCTGCGCCCCGGAGACATTGCAGGCATTGCCGTTTCGGGCGGCGCTGATTCCGTTGGGCTCCTCCAAATCATGCAGGATTTACAGGCCAGGCTGGGCATCCGGCTGCTCGTGCTGCATTTCAATCATCAATTGCGGGGCGCAGAATCGGATGCGGATGAACGGTTCGTTGCAAAATTAGCGCAAAAAAAGAATCTCGAATTCATCGCCGGAACCGATGACGTTGGCGCGTGGGCGCGAACCCACGCTTGCAACCTTGAAGACGCCGCGCGTAAATGCCGCTACCGTTTTTTCTCAGAATTGATTCGCGATGGACGCGTCACGCGTGTATGCGTTGGGCATACCGCCGATGATCAAGCGGAGACCGTCCTCGCGAAAATTATTCGCGGCACTGGTCCAGCAGGTCTCGCCGGCATTTATCCCGTGGCTGAATTTGTCACTCGCCCACTGATTGAAATCCGTCGCGCGGAATTGCGCCAGTTCCTGCTCAACGAGAAACAAGTTTGGCGCGAAGATTCAACCAATCTCGATGAATCGCGGCTCCGCGCGCGCATTCGATCGCGCCTGCTTCCGCAATTAGAGCAGCATTTTCAGCCGGCGATTGTCTCCCATTTAAATAATCTCTCCACGTTAGCCCGCAACGACGATGAATTTTGGAACGCGCTGGTTGACGAGCGTTTCAGTACTTTAGTGAGCAAACAGAAAGACACCTTCCGCATCGCGATTAGCAATCTGTTACGGCCGATGGATTTGCACACAATCCCACGAGAAGACCACTCGCCCATGACGGCCCTGACAACGCGGTTAGTTCGCAGAATCCTCCAGGAGTTAAAAGGTGATCGCGCCGGGTTCACACAACGTCACGTGGACGACATTTTGCACCTTGCCATCGCCTCCACCAGTGGACATCACGTCCAGTTGCCTGCTGGAATTACTGCGGAACGTAGCTTTGACGACTTGCTCTTCACGCGGGAAGACCCGCCCGGGCGTCGCACTGCATCTGAAACGGTTCACGAAGCAGTTGAATTTCACTACGTACTTTCCCTCGATTCGCACGGCCAGCAGGATGTTGACCTTCCGGAAATCGGGACCCGTCTTCGCCTAAAAGTCATTGACTGGCCTGCCATGCAGAGGGACACTAGTCTTGAGCCATTTGTTGCAAATTGGAACCGACTTCGCACACCTGCGGTTGTGCGCAATTGGCTTCCCGGTGACGCCTTTCGACCCCAGGGTCGTTTGCGGAGCCGGAAGCTGAAGCATTTAATGCGCGAGAAGCGGATTGCCCCTCGTGATCGTCGCGGCTGGCCGGTCCTCACCAGCGCGGGGGAGATTGTCTGGGCTCGGGGATTTCCCGTGGCTCAGGAATTTGTTGCGGACAGAGACACGCGAAAAGTTCTGGCAATTTCCGAGGAGCCGCTTTGAGTGCGGAAATAAAGGTTGTTTTCTCCAAGGCCACGCTGGCGGCGCGGCTCGCCGCAATAGGGAAGCAGGTTTCCAGGGATTACGCCGGTCGGACGGTTGATGCGGTAATCATTCTCGAAGACGCATTTATTTTCGCCGCCGATCTTTTGCGTGGTATTTCTCGTCCGGTGGTATGCCATTTTGTGCGCCTGGAAACGCGGGACATCGAAGTGGGCGGGTTCAGCCGCCGCGAAGTTTTTTTTAGCCACCCGCCGGTTTTGAAGGATCGCGATATCCTGATCATCGCGTCCATGCTGCATACCGGTGTGACGCTGGATTTTTTGTGTAAGCGGCTCCAGGAAAACCGGCCGCGCTCGCTGCGAATCGCCGTCTTGCTCGATAAGCCGGCCGACCGCCGGGTGGACCTACAGCCGGATTACTTTGGCTTTTTAGGCGCATCTAATAGATTTGTAGGGTATGGGTTGGCGGGACCACACGAACACTTCCGCAACCTTCCTTTTGTCGGAGCGATCGGCGGTAGGACCCCGGCAGGGAGTGGTCGCAAGAAGTCGGCTCGTGCATCCAGGACCGCCCGTCTCAAGCGAGGAAAGACGTGAATTCTAGTTCAGCGGCAAAAACAATATTAATTTGGATGGTCTTCATACTGCTCGCGCTCGTAGTTTGGAGAGTGTTCACTCCGAGCGGCCAATCGGCCAAGGTAACGGACATCAGCTACAGCGAATTGATGGCTAACGCCACCAGCGGCAACATCAAAGAAATTACGCTCAACCTTTCAGCCAACAGTTACGACGTGGAAGGTGAATACCGCGACACTGGCGGCCATTTCCACGCGACGATTTTCAAGGAAGGCGCGCAGGATCTCGTTAAAGAGTTGCGCGATAAGGGAAACATCCCAAAGATCAACGTCAAGGAAGTCACCCACGGCGATTGGATTTCCATCCTTGTCAGCGCGCTTCCCTTTGTCCTGATTATCGGCTTCTGGATTTTCATGATGCGCCAGATGCAGGCCGGCGGAAACAAAGCGATGAGCTTTGGAAAATCCCGCGCGCGCTTGCTGACGGCACAGCAGAAGAAAGCAACCTTCAAAGATGTCGCTGGAATTGACGAAGCAAAAGAAGAGTTGCAGGAAATTATCGATTTCCTGAAGGACCCGCAAAAGTTTCAAAAGCTTGGCGGACGTATTCCCAAGGGCGTGCTTCTTGTCGGGCCTCCGGGAACTGGAAAGACTTTGCTCGCTCGCGCGATCGCCGGCGAAGCCAACGTTCCTTTCTTTTCGATTTCCGGCTCTGATTTCGTCGAAATGTTTGTCGGCGTCGGCGCCAGCCGCGTTCGCGATCTGTTCGAGCAGGGCAAGAAGAACGCGCCTTGCATTATCTTCATTGACGAAATTGACGCTGTCGGCCGTCACCGTGGTGCGGGCCTCGGCGGCGGACACGATGAGCGCGAACAAACACTCAACGCGCTTCTTGTTGAAATGGACGGCTTTGAATCCAACGAAGGCGTAATCCTAATCGCGGCCACGAATCGCCCCGACGTTCTTGACCCGGCGCTGTTGCGCCCGGGCCGTTTCGACCGCCGCGTGGTCGTGCCGCGTCCGGATATCAAAGGCCGCGAAGAAATTCTTCGCGTGCACATGCGCAAGGTTCCTCTTTCCGATGACGTGGATATTTCGGTACTTGCTCGCGGCACACCGGGCTTTTCCGGCGCCGATCTCGCCAATCTGGTGAACGAAGCCGCTCTGTGGGCGGCGCGCCAGAATCGCAAGGCTGTCATCATGCTGGACTTTGAAATGTCTAAGGACAAAGTTCTGATGGGCGTCGAGCGAAGGTCCATGATTCTTTCCGACGAAGAAAAGCGGAACACAGCCTTCCATGAAGCAGGCCATGCCCTAGTTGCTGCCAAGACTCCCGGCACCGATCCGCTTCACAAAGTGACCATCATTCCTCGCGGAATGGCGCTCGGCGTCACCATGCAGTTGCCCATCGACGACAAGCACACCTACACCAAGAACTATCTCGAAGGAACTTTGATCGTTCTGATGGGCGGCCGTTCCGCCGAAGAAATTGTCCTCGGCCACATCACCACCGGTGCCGGCAATGACATCGAACGCGCCAGTGAAATCGCCCGCAAAATGGTTTGCGATTGGGGTATGAGCGAACTTGGCCCGCTGTCGTTCGGCAAGAAAGAAGAAGCCATTTTCCTCGGGCGCGAAATCAATCAGCACCGCGATTATTCCGAAAGCACCGCGGTTCGTATTGACGACCAGGTACAGAAAATCATTATGAACGCCTACCAGGGCGCGCGAACAGTGCTCACCTCCAACCGCGACGCGCTGGATCGCATTGCCAACGCTTTGCTCGAACGCGAAGTGCTTGACGCAAATGAGATCGCCATGCTGATCGAAGGGAAGCCGCTCCCGGATCGTCCGAAGGCTACGCCGCCTTCGCCACCATCTCCGCTACTGAGCACCGATCCCAAGCCCGTAGCGCGGCCTGAGCTGCGCCCCGCTCCAGGATTCTCCAAGGCCTAAGTAACGAGCTACAAACTAGCATTCGCACGCGCCCGGCCCTCCGCAACCGAGACGCCGGGCGCTTTGCTTTTGGGCGGGCGCAAGCCGCGCCACTTTCGTAGGGGAGGGTCTGCGACCCTTTCGCCTCCACACGCTGTTTCAAATCGGGCGCGTTTGTTTTTCAGGCGCAGGTCGCCTTGGACGTACAACACCCGGACGGCGTAGAATATCCCTATGGCGAAGAATTCAGAGACCATTGAAGTTGTCTGCCCGTGCTGCCACACGAGCCTGAAAATTGATTCTGAACTGGCCGTAGTGCTTTCTCACACCGCGCCGCAAAAGGCCGGCCCGGATGTGGACCTCACCGATTCAGCGCGCATCCTCGCCGAGCAGGCGCGCAAGCGCGAAGACAAATTCCGCGAGTCCTGGGAATCCGAAAAAATAAAGGAAGACGTCCTCACGCGCAAGTTTGAAGAAGGTCTGAAGAAAGCGCAAAGCGAGCCTGTCAAAAAACCTGTGCGCGATTTTGACCTGGACTGACCCAAACTCACTTGATCCCCAGAAATTCCTTGTTCCGGTTCAAGTTTCTCCTCCGCTCCGCTCTCGTAGGGGCGGGTCTGCGACCCGCCCGCCTCCACAGGATTCTCCATCCGCGCGCCAGCCTGAAAGTTTTGAACGCCGCAGCAGCATTCGCGACAGCACTCGGTCTCTTGCTCGGCGCAAGCATCGCGATGCAGTCAGCCAGCGCCCAGAAGCCGCCGCGCGAACAGCAGCTCGATAAAGATTTGCAATACTTGCGCGATCCAGTCACAGGTGAATTGCGCGCCGTGCCCAAGAGTGCTTCTTCCGGAACTTCGCAACCTTCGGGCGCGCCCAAAGGCGGCGCTGTAATTCACTCTCAAGTCAGTCTCGTCGAGATTGGATGTTCCGCTATTTCCGCTCAGGGCACGCCGGTACGCAATCTCGCTCTTCAGGATTTCCTACTCGCCGCCGATGGACAGCTTCAGAAGCTCGAACACTTTGACGCTTCCACCGAACCCGCGCACCTCGCGCTCGTTCTGGATGCCAGTCCCAGCGAATTCCATTCGCTTTCTGATATGAAACTCGCGGCGCGAACCCTGGCGGCGGAACTTTCTCCCCGTGATCAGGTAGCGGTCGTCGCGTTCGCAGGACATCCTCACATGTTGCTGCCGTTCACCACTGACCGAAAGCAGCTAGAAGCGGCGCTGGAAAAAATTGAATTGATGCGAGCGGTGGAAGAGACCGGCTCAAATATCTATGGCTCCGTCTATCTGACGGCAGAACGCCTTTTCACCGGACCCAAGGCTCCGACCGGCCGCAAGGCCATCCTGGTGCTCACAGACGGCCAGGACAGCGGCCTCGGCCTAAGTTGGAACCCGGCCAGCATGTTTCCGCCAACGGGCGTAAATGCGAATCGCCTGACCTTCGAGGATGTCGTACGCGAACTTGCAACTTCAGGCGTCGAAGTTTTTGTTGCCTCAACGGAAAATCGTCCTTCCGGTATGACCACCGCATGGTTTTCCTCGCACAGCGCGAAAACTTTAATCAACGAAGACTCGCGCACCATGGGCATTCCCGCCTACACAATTTTTCTCGCGGAACTTGTGCGCCGCGCCGGTGGCGGACTTTATTTCCTCCGCGAATCCGGCACGCTCAGCGAAGTCTATCGCCGCATCGGCGCCACACTGAGCACCGAATATGTTCTCGGTTTTTATCCCAGCCCCGGCGCGGATGCCCGCGGCTGGCACGGCCTAAACGTCCGATTCAGCGACGCGGCCGCCCATCCGGGCTCGCGTCTCGATTGCCGTCCAAGCTACTACATTGCCACTCCGCAGTAGTTTTGCAGCGGCGCGCCCATAATTTATTTGTACAAACTTTGTTCCCACACGCCGCGTGATTTACACTTGCGCTGTGAATTGCCGCCGCCATTTCCGACTCAAACTCCGTTCGCGCACGTTCATACTCGGCCAGCGCACGCTCGTAATGGGCGTGGTCAACGTCACGCCCGACAGTTTCAGCGACGGCGGGAATTTTCTTGACGCCTCTACCGCCGTGAATCACGCACTCGAATTGCAGCAAGCTGGCGCCGGCCTCATCGACATCGGCGGAGAATCCACGCGCCCCGGCGCTAAGACAATTTCCGCGGACGAAGAAATGTCACGCGTTCTACCTGTGCTACTCGGTCTCAGAGATCGTCTGCTCATTCCCATTTCGATCGACACGCGAAAGGCCGTCGTAGCCGAGGCCGCAATTGCCGCAGGAGCGGAGATTGTCAACGACGTTTCCGCGCTTCAATTTGACCCTGCTCTAGGCGAAGTTGTGCGCCGCCGCAAGGTGGCTGTAATCCTCACGCACATGCGCGGAAATCCCGGCACGATGCAGAAAGGGCCTTTCGCGCGCGATGTTTTTCGGGACGTTTCCATGGGCTTGCGCGCCGCCGTCCACCGCGCTCGCCACGCCAAGATTGCGCAATCGCAAATCATTCTCGATCCCGGCATCGGCTTCGGCAAAAGTTATCGCCAGAATTTCCAGTTGCTAGCGCATCTTCCGCGACTAGCCAAGCTAGGCTTTCCGTTGCTGGTCGGCACTTCGCGCAAAGCCTTTCTGGGCGCAAGTCTCGGCACAGCGAAATCTCCGGCTCTGCCCGGCGAACGCATCTGCGGCACCGCCGCAACGGTCACTGCCGCAATTCTCGGCGGCGCTCACATCGTTCGCGTTCATGACGTCGCCGAATTGGTGCAAATCGCTCGCGTAGCCGACGCAATCGCGGCAGAGCTATAATCCACGCCGGATTCGTGCGAATATCCCTACAACGCAAAACGTAAACTGAGGTCACCAAACATGACTCGACATTCGCGACGCCTGACGCTCCTACCAATTTTATTTATCATCTCGCAGCTTCCCGCAGCCGCTCAGGCTCCGCTAGCGCAATCCGACCCGCTCGCGCGAATCCGTACCGCCGCAGCGCAGAACGTCGGCCCCACTTGCTCAACCACTGACGCTTCCTTATGCGCCGAAGCCTGGCCGAAAATTATCGCCAGTGCCCTCGGTCCTTCGCCGCTCTACGAAAATCTGCGCCGCCTTACCGACGAAATCGGCGGCCGCCAAACCGGAACTCCCGCAATGGCCCGCGCCATTACCTGGGCCACCGACGCGTTTCATCAAGCCGGAGTGGATTCCGTCCGCACGGAAGACTACACAATTCCCGTAAGTTGGTCCGAAGGCGCCACGCATCTCGAAGTCCTCGCTCCAATGCCTTTCCCCGTCCGTCTGGTTTCCGTCGGATGGGCGCCGCCAACGCCAAATGACGGAATCACCGCAAATGTTGTGGATGTCGGCGACGGTCAGCCCGCCGATTTCGCGCACGTAGGCAACGCCGCAAAAAGCGCAATAGTTTTGGTCCACTCGGAGCTACTCCAAACTCTCGACGAACTTTTTGCCGAATATATGCAAGCTCCCGGAATCATCGATCGCAGCGTCAGCGCGGGCGCATCCGCAATTTTGTGGATGTCATCCCGCGAGCACGGCCTGCTCTACCGCCACACAAATACCTCCGACGGAACTCTTGACCGTTTGCCGCAAGCCATCGTCGCTCGCGAAGACGCTCAACGGATCGCCCGTTTTCTCGCTGCCGGACAAACTCTTCGCGTCCGTTTGGAAATTCCCAATCAAATCGGCGGCCCCGTCCAGCAGCACAATGTCGTTGCGGAAATTCGCGGCCGCGAAAAGCCCGACGAATATGTTGTCGTCGGCGCGCATCTTGATTCCTGGGAACTCGGCACCGGCGCTCTCGATAACGGTTGCAACGCCGCGCTCGTCATCGAAACCGCGCGGGACATTGTCAGCACGGGAATCAAGCCGCGCCGCAGCATTCGCTTCATTCTGTATTCCGGCGAAGAACAGGGCATGCTCGGTTCGTGGGCTTACGTTCGCGCGCATCGCGCCGAAATGGATCGCATCGCAGGAGTCGTTGTAATTGACGAAGGCATAGGCCGCATCACCGGATTTTCCATGGGCGGACGTCACGATACGGAATCCGCATTGCGCACAATTGTGAAGCCCGTCGAATCGTGGGGTGTCATCAACGATACGTTGGACGCTATGTGGGGCACCGATCATTTCGATTACATGCTCGAAGGCGTCCCAACTCTTGTCGCAAATCAAGAACCCGCAAATTACATGGTAAATTATCACGCCGCTTCGGATACGCTCGACAAAGTGGACATCCGCGAATTGAAAATTAATACGGCGATCATCGGTGTCATCGCATTCGGCATCGCCGAAACGCCCGAACGCTTCGGCCCGCGCCAGTCTCGCGCCGAAATCGAAGTCATGCTCAAGCAAACTGGCCTGGATCAGCAGTTGCAAATGGTCGGCGTATGGAAACAATGGCAAAACGGAACGCGCGGCCGCCAACCATAGCGCCGTTCGATTTTGTAAATGTTGTTCGGTTTCGCGAAGCCTGTTTGTCTCTGTGAACGCTCCGCAGACCCAAATCCATCTACCCGCGCATCACGCGCTATAATAAAAGTAGATGGCTCCCGCGTCCCCGAGTTCCCCAACGTCTCAGCACGCGCCCTCGCACGGCCGCATCATGGCCATTGACTACGGCCGCAAACGCTTCGGCCTCGCGCTCTCAGACGAACTTGGTCTCACTTCGCAACCGCTTACCACGCTCGCGCGCAAAAATCGCCGTGACGATCTGCGCCGTCTGCGCCTACTAGCGCGCGAACACAGCGTCCGCCACATCGTAGTTGGCCTCCCGCTCCGCCTCGACGGCACCGCCGGAGAAATGGCCGAAGAAGTAAAGCGCTTCGCAATTCGCATAACCAAAAATCTCGGATTGCCGGTAGAAATGTTCGACGAGCGCCTCACCTCGTGGGAAGCCAACGAAACAGAAGTAATCACCAATCGCCGCGAAGCCAATGACGCCCACCGCGACGACATCGCCGCCGCAATAATTCTTCGCGATTATCTTGCAAGTCGAAGCGCCGCCGCGGCTGGGAAGACCTAGAGAATGCGCCGCTTCTTCATTTTCGCTTTGTTCGTGATCCTAGCGCTAGGTGGCGTGGCAGCATGGCTCTGGTATTCACTCCACACTCCGTTCGGAAATTTCCAGCCACCCGGAGTTTTCGTAGATATCCCCAAAGGCGCTTCAGAGCGTTCGATTTCCCATCTGCTCGCCCAACAAGGAGTGATAAGCAATGAATGGGCGTTCGACGCCCTCTGCCGCTACCGTTCGCGCCGCGCGCTCGAAGCCGGCGAATATTATTTCGATCATCCGCAAACCGCCTTCGCCGTTTTCGATACGATTGCCGCAGGCCGCGTCTACCAAATTTCCGTAACCGTCCCCGAGGGCTTCAACACATTTCAAATCGCGGATCTTCTCGAAAGCAAAGGGCTCACAACTCGCGATGCGTTCCTCGCCGCTGCGGCCGATCCCACTCCCATACGTGACCTTGATTCAGACGTCCCAACCGTCGAAGGTTTTCTCTTTCCAGCCACGTATCAATTTCCGCGCCACGTTACCGCGCAACAGATCATCGCAAAAATGACAGACCACTTTCGCACCGAATGGAATTCGCTCTTGGCGGGCGAGACCTTCACAGGAACTCGAAGTCCAAAGTATTTCGTTACGCTCGCGTCGCTGGTCGAAAGCGAAACCCCGAAATTCGACGAGCGCCCAATCATCGCCGGCGTCTTTTTAAATCGCCTACATCGTGGAATGGCACTTGGCTGCGATCCAACAGTAGTTTACGCGCTGGAAAAAAAAGGCCTCTACAAGGGAACGCTCACGCTTCCTGATTTGCGCGTGGATTCGCCGTATAATACATACCGTTACCCGGGACTCCCGCCGGGCCCCATCACCAATCCCGGCGAAACTTCTCTGCGCGCGGCGCTCCATCCCGCGAGCGTTGACTTTTTTTACTTCGTGGCCGATACCGAAGGCGGCCACCTGTTCGCAAAAACTTTAACTGAACACAATAGCAACGTAGCGCGGTATCATAAGTTACTGAAGCAGAAGAGCCATAAGGAGCCTGCGCCGTCCCGTTAGGCGCAGTAAATTCATGAAGGCAGCACCTCAGTCAGCGAAAAAAGATCAGGCCTCGAAGAAAGAGATGATCCTCGAACTTGCGGCGCATTTCGGCGTCACGAAATTCACTGTCGCCGAAGTCGAACAGCTTCGCCGTCAAATGATTGCACGTCTGGGCGCGGCCGGAAAAACCTCGCCCGAATATATTGCGGAAGTGCTTGGCCAGGCCGGTATGCGCGTCATCTGGACCACGGAATCTGACACAGAAGACAAGTACGAAGAAGAATTTCACGACCTTCTCCATTTCTCAGATCTCGAAGAAGCGGAAATTTGCGTGATGCGCCTCGACGAGCTCCTTCGCAAGTTTCGCGCCGAAGGTGAAAAAGCCGCCGCCGAGCGCGTTCTGGATGTCGCTCGCCTGGGCCGCCGACGTGCCGAAATGATTTCCCGCAATCCTCGCGTGGATCTTCTGAAGCGCGCCGAAAAAGAGGAAATCCTGCAGTGGTTCAAAGTGTGGCTGGAAACTCCCGACGCATTTTTCGATTGGCTCGAGCTCCGCAAACAATCGCCCGATTTCAGAAAGCGATTCGGCGAAGCCGCAGCCAGCGCCTAATCCATCGTGGACTCTCCCGAACTGCGCCCCGTACTAGGTCTGTTGATCGAGCCGCTTAATCTTGGCCCGGACATCCGCGCCATCAGCCTCGATCTTGCCGAAGAAGGCGCAGATTCGCCTGCGGTCGGCCCCGAAGCGCTCGCGATCTGGACCGCCTCAGTTCCCGCGCTCGTGGCGGAAGATTCTTGGACGCTCGATTTTGTCAGCCATCTCGATCGCGTACGCGATTTTTGCCGCGCGAATAATATTCCGTGGCGCGAAGCGGGCGCGCGATGCATCACGATTCCGCACCCGAATTCCGACCAGCTCGAATCACTCTCCGCCCGCTTTGAAACCGAAACATTCGGCTTCCGCGCGCGAAAAACGCACGCCGATGGAACTGCGCTCGCCGCGGACGCATCGAAAGATTTAGAGGACGCCGACTTAGAAAGCGAACTTTCCAAACGCGGAATGGACGGATATCACGGCGCGTTCAGTCGTTATTCGCTCTGCGCCATCTGCGATTTTGAAAATGGCTCCATCGTTCTCCTTACCGACAAACTTTCGTCCGGTGAAGTATTGCGCCGCCTGCGCCCAGTCGTAACCGCTTTGGGTGCGCGAGTCGAGCGCCCAGAATGATGCACATGCAAATGGCTGTAGAATTACTCGTAATCGGTGCCGGATGAAAATATTGACCTTACGCAGGAAAACTTGGCTGACCCCGCTGGCGTTGCTAGCCTCATTCGCTATCACCGGCTGCGCCGCCAGCACCACTGTTAGGGCTCCTGAAGCGGGGATCCGCGTAACAAAAGACGCCACAAAAGAAACTCTCCTCGCTGCTTACAATCATACGGCGGCCGGAATCACCACTCTAAATTTGTCCGCTGACCTGGTCCCTTCGGCGGGCAAAGCCTACAGCGGAATCATCCAGCAGTATCACGAAGTAAGCGCCTTCATTCTCGCCAAGCGCCCCTCCGAAGTCCGCATGATCGGCCAGGTTCTCTCAAAAAACATTTTTGATATGACCAGCGACGGCGAGACATTTCACATTTTCATTCCGACGAAAAACAAATTCATGGTTGGACCGGCGTCGCTTGAGCGTCCCGCCGAAAAGCCCATCGAAAATATCCGCCCACAACATTTGCTCGACGCGCTGTTCTGGCCTGAAATTCCAGCCGGTGCTCCCGTTGTGATCCAAGAGGACGATGAGGTTTCCGCTCGCTATTATATTCTGAGCGTTCTAGCCCCCGGTGCTTCACCCGAAATAGAGCGCAATCTCTGGTTTGACCGCTCAGATCTTCATCTAGCCCGCATACAAATTTACGGTCCCGCAGGAAAGTTGGTTTCCGATATTCGACTGGAAGTCTGGCAAGCGACGGCGCCCACGCCCGCAACATCGTCGACAATATCCACCGGCAGCTTCGAATATCCGCGTCACATCACAATGCAACGCCCGCACGACGACTACAAACTCGATATCAAAGTAAAGAAAGTCAGTCTAAACGAAGCCATCTCCGACGATCGTTTCCAATTGCAGCAGCCCGTGGGCACAGAGCTAGTAAAAGTGGGCGAAGCAGGCGCAGGCAAGCAACAGTGAATACCATCCACCAAAGAAACCTGAAACAACTCTTCAATCTCGCGCCGGTTGCACATACAATCATCTCCTGAACATGATCGGTCAACTCGTATTTCGGAATTCAATTCATCGCCCGGTGCGCGCCTTCGTGAGCGTCGCTGCCGTGGCTATGGAAGTTACGCTGGTCATCATTATTGTCGGTCTCACCGGCGGAATGCTGCGCGAAGTAGGCAAACGCATCGAGGGCACGGGCGCGGATATTCTATTGCAGCCGCCGAACGCCTCCATGTTGCTGGCTTTCAGCGGCGCGCCCATGCCCGTAAAAATCGGTGACAGAGTTGCCACACTGAAATATGTCCAAACCGTAGCGCCAGTCCTGCTGCAATTTAATTCCACTGGTGGAATTGACATCATCTACGGCATTGACCCGCCAAGCTTTCGCGCCCTCTCCGGTGGATTTGTCTTTATCGATGGACACGACATGGAAGGCCCCGATGACTTACTCGTGGACGATCTGGCCGCCAAATCGAAAAACATCCAGTCTGGCCAGACGTACCGGCTGCTCAATCACGATTTTCACGTCGCCGGTATCGTTGAACATGGCAAAGGCGCTCGCCTGTTCATTTCACTGCCAACTTTGCAGGAACTTTCCAGCGCGCGCGATAAGGCGTCATTGTTTTACGTCAAGTGCACCCGGCCGGAACATACCAAAGCCGTGATGGATGACATGCGAACCCTGCTTCCCGGCTACGAAATCCATCCGGTGAAGGAATATACGACCTTAATGACCTCCGCAAGTGTTCCGCATCTGGATGCATTTATTTCCGCCATGATTGCTCTGGCCGTTTCCATCGGGTTCCTCGTGATTTTTCTTTCCATGTACACAACGGTCATCGAACGCACTCGCGACATCGGCGTCCTGAAATCGCTCGGCGCGTCGAAAGGCTACATCGTCAATGCATTGCTCAGCGAAGCTTCCCTGATTTGTGGCGTAGGAATCGTGGCCGGAATCGGATTGAGTTATGCCGCGCGTAGTTTCCTGATTTCTATTTTCCCAACTCTGCCCATTCAAATTACTGCGGATTGGATTCTTCGCTCCGCCGCAATTGCCGTTGTCGGCGGATTGCTCGGTGCCGCATATCCGGCCTGGCTTGCCACGCGCAAAGATCCCGTCGAAGCTCTTTTCTACAACTAATTTTTTCTTCCGCTGACGTACAGTCGCAGTCGGCAGGCGCCAATGGAGCCTTTTCACGGCCCGTCTATGCCCCAGGTTCTTGCCGCCCGGCTAGCGTCTCTGTAACTTACTGATTCTAAGCTACTTAATGCCGCTCAGTACCCTCTGGGCGCCCGCAACTTTTGCCCCAAAATTGCTTTTATTCTTTCAGGAGGCTTGGCGTCTCATGCCCGTCGCGGATACAATACTCCGGCCCGCCAAGGCCGCTCTCCTTGCCAGGGAATCAGGCATGGAACCCATACTGAAGACAGAAAATTTGTGGAAGGTTTATCACGCCGGCCGCGTTGAAGCTGCCGCCCTGCAGGGCGTGAATTTTTCTGTTCTGCCCGGCAAGTTCGTATCCGTCATGGGACCATCGGGCTGCGGAAAATCCACGTTGCTCTATGTGATCGGCGGACTCGCGCGCGCCACTCGCGGCAAGGTCCTCGTGGATGGCAACGATCTCGCGGCCATGACCGATGCCGAACGAACGCTTTTGCGTCGCCACAAAATCGGTTTTGTGTTTCAGCGATTTAACCTCTTGCCCACGCTCGACGCTTACGGCAATATCGCCATCGCGCAGCATATTCACGGCAATGGATTCGATCCGCATCGGTTTGAAGTCGTAACGAAGATGCTTGGACTTGGCGACCGCTTGCATCATCGCCCTTCGGAAATGTCCGGCGGCGAACAGCAACGCGTGGCCATCGCGCGCGCCATTATCAATGAACCGAAGATTTTGCTCGCGGATGAACCCACTGGAAATTTGGACACCAAGAATTCTGATAATGTGTTGGCTATGTTGCGCCAATTGAATAAGGAGTTTGGGCAGACGATCGTCATGATCACTCACAATCCCGAAGCCGCCACGTACGGCGATACTGTGGTACATATGCGCGATGGCGTGATTGTTGACGGGACACCAGCCGACTAAGATGGCCGGAATTGGCCGTATATTTTCGCGTATCTTCTTCTGGTCGTACGAGCGCGGGACTGCGCCTTATGACATTGCCGTCGCGCTAATCGTGGTTTTCGTTCTGCTATCTCCACGTAGCTGGTTTCACGATCGGCCGATGATCGGTCCGCCGCCGCTGGAAGCCAGCGTTGTCGAGATGTCAGAAGATCCGGCCACTGGAACGCATACATACCACGTGGACGCGCGATTACTGGCGCCGACGATTCCGGAAACCGAGCTCGAACACTTGATTCATGATGCCGTGCGAAAAAATGTCCCAGATCTGAAGGGACGCAATTTTAAGATCGTGCATTTCACTCAGATACTCGGACAGAACGGCACGGTAATCTACTACGAAGTGTCGATTAAGCCGTAGCTTCTCCACTACACGCAGCGGTAACAGCTGTACCCAACATTCGCCCCACCGCATCTTACATATGCTACGATGAATTTTCTCCCAAGGGAGTCAAACGCAACGTGTTGAAACGATTCATTTCTGCTTGCAGGGCGAGTGTGTTGCCCGCAGTAGTGATGCTTGGATGCTTCGCGTGCGCGGCCGTAGCTATCGCCGTTCAGGGCCCGGGCCATTGGACTCTTGAAATGACGCTGAAACAGCTCGATCAGGAAGCCCCGAGTTTTCATAGTTTGACGGCGGATATGGAGCGCACGAAAGTCACCGTGGTTGTGAATGATAAATCCACTGAGTCGGGCAAGATCTTTGTTCGCCGCGACGACAAAATGCGAATCGAATTTAACCCGCCGGACGAGAAGACCATTCTACGTTCCGGTAACGAACTCTTCATGTACAACCCCAAAATAAAACAGGTGGAAGAATACGATCTCGGCAAGCACCGCGCTCTGGTGGATCAATTCCTGCTTCTCGGATTCGGCACGTCAGGGACTGAATTGCAAAAGGGCTACTTGGTCACGATGCTCGGCGAAGAAGAAATGGATAAGCGGCAAGTAGTGAAACTCGAGCTGACCCCCAAATCGGACGACGCCAGAAAACAAGTCTCCAAAATTCACATCTGGCTTGACGAATCCACCTGGCTGCCGGCGCAGCAACAAGTTTTTGAAACCGGGTCCGGCGATTATTTCCTGATCCGCTACACAAACGTAGTCCGCAACCCGCATCTCTCGGATAATGAATTCAAACAGCATTGGCCAAAGGGCGTCACGCGTGTGAAGCCGCAAGGCTGAAATTCCCGTTGCTTTTGCATTTTTCAATTTTCCGGTATTTGATGCATTAAAATGCACTTTGGCCGAGAACAGGCCGATTTGCATGCACCATAATGCACTTTTGACCCTCAAACTGCCCCTTTGTCTTGCCCAGTCGATTTTTGCTCGTGTTCGATCAGCGCTCTCTTCCGTTCCAATCCCCATCGGTATCCTGCAAGTTGGCCGCCTTCGCGCACCACTCGATGGCATGGCACCACAATCGAAACTGGATTTGTAGCGCACGCTCGCGCAACCGCCCGCGCTGCTGTTGGCTGACCCAACGCTTGCGCGATCTGACTGTAAGTTTTTGTAGTGCCGTACGGAATTTTCTGCAACTCTTGCCACACTCGTCTTTGGAATGCGGTGGCCTCAACATCCAAAGGTAAATCCAGATGTTTTTCCACGCCGCGCAAATGTTTTACGATCGCGCGCACCCACGGCCCGAGCGTGCCTGATCCTTTTCTGATATTCGCTTTTGGATATTCTTCGTGCAACGCGCGTTCCAGCGGGCGATCCTGATCGCCCAGATAAACAGCGGAAACTCCGCGGTCGGTTGCAGCGACAAGCACGCGTCCCTGTGGACATGGTTCGATGGTATAAACGATTTCCATTCCTCTGCCTCCTTGACGATAAGTTGCGGGCGTCATTCCCAGTTGCGCGTTCGCATATTCGTAAAGCCTGCTTGCCGATCCGTAACCCGCTTCATACAAAGCGCTGGTAACGGTGTCTCCGCGTTGTAGTCGTCCCTTCAATCTGCGAAGCCGCAGTGCATCAGCAAATTGTCGTGGAGTGATACCAATTACTTGCCGGAACAAACGGTGCACGCGGTGCAAACTAATTCCCGCGCGCGCGGAAAGATCGGCAAGCTTCAAAGACTTCTCCGAGTCTTGCTCGATCTGTTGTTCAATTTCGCGGCACAGCTGCGCCACGGCTTTAGCGTCGGCGTTTTGCGCGCCATTTTGCGCGCCGTTCCCATTACCCGCCGGTTTGCATCGGAGACACGCTCGGAATCCAGCTTTCTCTGCAACGTCTGCCTGGAGAAAAAACGAGACCTGTTCGCGTCTGGGGCGGCGCGAAGGGCACGACGGGAGGCAATAAATCCCCGTTGAGCGCACAGCATAAACGAATGTTGAATCCATGCTCGAATCTCTGGCAAGAACTGCCTGCCAGCGCCGTCGATTGGGCAATTGATTTGTTTGAGTGGCCATTTTCCTAAAACGTACTAAGAAATTCAATCAACACTTCTTCAGGAAGAATACGGGATCTCAGAAAATCCCGCTATCCGATTCTTGCGCCCAAACTCCGCGCACTGTCAAACGGAGAATTGGATCTCAGTCAGGTATGACCGGTTGTCCGCTGGCGTCTTCCGTGGCAGGCGCATGCGGCGCGGTAATCACCATCACGACAGCGGCAAGAATAACTCCGGCGGCGATCAACATTCGCGCCGTCAGAGCTTCGCCCAATAACGCCCACCCAAGAATCACGGCGATCACCGGATTTATGTACGCATACGTTGCAACGCGCGCGGGCTGCACGTGCCGCAGCAAATAGGTGTACGCCGTAAATCCCAAAATTGATCCGAACACCGCCAAATACAAAACAGAAAGACCGGAGCGCAGAGAGATTTGATGCACATCGAAATTCCTGCCTTCGCCAAGAGCCAGCGAAAGTGGAAAAATAAGTAAGCCACCCGCAATTAAATAAATCGAGGTTCCGATCAGCGGCGAGCGCGGCAAGGGCAAATGGCGAGATAAAATTGATCCAGCCGCCCAGCACAATGAGCCTGCAAACAGAATGAGCGCACACACCGGGCTCACGGCTGTGCCAGCGCTACTCAAGAACGGAATGTGGGGACTAACGAGCAGGCTGACGCCCACCAGTCCTATGCCAAGCGCCGTCAGGACGCGTCCCGTAGGCCGTGGGCCGCCCGGACGCAGCCAATCCATGATCGCCATCCACACCGGCACTGTTGCCACCAGCACCGCGGTGATATTCGTTGGCGTGAGCTTCGCTTCCGCCCAGGCGATCGAGCCATTACCGCCGATCAGCAGCAATCCACCAATCAGCGCGCCGGAAAGCCAATGTTGCAGCGTGGGTTTTTCGTCGCTGTGGAACCGCGCCAGCGGATACAGTGCGACGCCGGCAATTAACTGGCGCATTCCAACCAACATGAGCGGAGGAATTGTTTCCACGCCGAATCGAACGGCGAGATAGGTGGAACCCCAGAAGAGGTAAACCATCGCAAAGGCCACTGCGATGACGCGCGGGTTTTGTGTGCGCGCGCTCAAGCAGCGTACTCGCTGTGCGATTTATTCATTTTGCATTTTGTACCCATGAAGGTTTTTTGCGTGTCCGATACTCGCACATTCTTGCTGCAAAATCTCACTCGCATCGATTTCAATATCGGATACCACGGATTCGCAATGCGAATTGCAAAGACTAAGAGATTCCGCGCTTCAGGCCGAGAACCATATTGGAGGTGATACCGCGGACATAAGCTCTGACGGGTGTGGGTTGGCGGACAGGAAACTCGCTACGGCAGCGCCGTTGACGCCGTCTCACGGTGATTGCATATTGCTTTCGCGGTGCCGGAAGCGTTTTTCCTGAAAGGTGGAACTATGCGTTCGGCACGCAAGCCCCGGAGTGAGAAATCGGTTCCCACAGTAAAATTGGATGCGCCATCATTTTTCGCGGCGGGTAGAATCAGCCAGGAGTCGAAAATGATGCGAAGCAACGTAGCTCAAAACAACCGGATCGCGCCACGTGGAATGGACCGGGTTCCTACGCACGCGGTTACTGTCGCGAACGAGCAGCGCGCCTACGCCCGCGCTCAATTGCAACTAGCTTTGCGGATCCTGCGCATCGCCGGGCGCCGCGAAACGAATTTCGATCAAGTAACGACAATTGACATTAGCTCGAGCGGCTTGCGTACTTGTTGCCCGTTTGAGATTGCAGTGGGCACGCCCGTACATCTTGAGGTGGATCTGGTGAAGCGTCCCTCGGGTTGTGGAAGCGTGCGGCTGATCACACAGGCTCAAGTGGTTCGCGCGCAGGCCGATTCACGGGGATGGCACACGCTGGCGTTCAGCTTTGACGAAATAACGTTTGAGCGCGATGAGTTGGCGCCGCCGCAGTTCGCGCATCTCTGAAACGTATATTTATGGTTGTGGCGCGGGCGCAGGAGTGGGAGTTGCGGCGCGCGGCTTATAATCTTCCCAGCGAACGATCAGCCGCACATGCACTAATCCGTGCTTCGTAGTCACCGAATCGTCCGAGCGCAGATAACTCGGAAACCAGATTTTTCCCTGCACGTTTTCCCGATAGGTATCAAAAAATTTAAATGGAAAATTGTCCGTGGAAATCTCACCCAGTTCACTGACCCAGTGGCCCATGGTCTTTACGATTACAAAGTCCTGATCGTCCACCCAGACAACGCCATTGAAATATGCGCGCTGGCGTTCCACTTGCTTCGGTTCAATCCGGAAAATGTAAGTGTTCAGCTCATCCAGTTTTTGCGTGCCGAGATAGTGCACGTCGTAATGGACGAGTTGTGCCGTAGTAAACGGCAGCGGAGGAATCTTGAGGAGCGGAGTTAGACTCTCCGGCTCCAGATTCAGCACGTTTAATGAAGTTTCGGGATGTTTTAACTCGCGCTCGTAAGGGCGCCCATCCGGCGCTTGCGCCAATTCCGTGGTGAATTGAAATGTGCCCGCAGGCTTTCCGTTATCGTCCAATTCCTCGACGCGCACGACCTTGTGGTATCCGTACGCGGCATGCGCACGCAACATCAGATCTTCATTTTCGCTGAAGCGCTTGATAATTTCCGGGATGGGAACAGGAGGCGGCTCCGGTTTCGGCTCCGCGGCAATTGCAACTACAGGCGGAGCGTTTGTTGGCGGAGGAAGTGGACCGGGCCGCGTCTGCGCCGACGCTGGATAAGCCAGGAAACTTGCCGCAGCGGCCAGCGCAAGTGTGCAGAAAAAATGTTTAGTTCGCATAAAGATTAGATGCTGTAAATCGCTCTCGCGTTCGCCTGTGCCCCAGCGCTACTTACGGTGTTCGTTCGACGATGTATCGTACAACATAGCTTACGTCTTCCGCACCGTTTGTAACGCCGTTCGCAGCGTCACGTACGGGGAATTCCAGAAGAATGCGCGCGGAATATAATTTCTGCTCGACGGTGATGCGGCCAGCTGCCCATTCCATAGCGAGTGTCGGTCTGCCGGGAGTTCGCACTTCCAGCCGCGCGGCATCGGCCGGAAGGTCAATTGCGTGCCCGGCTGCAGCGAACGCCACGCACTTCGCTGCGCCGAAACTCACACCTGCGCTGGCTTGAACATCCGAGACCTTCCGCGGCGTTCGAGGCAACCAGCACAACTGCGTTCCTTCGGGTTGTTCGGCTATCGCTGGAACTGAAAACGCCGTAACGACAGAGGCGCCGCCGGATCGCGAAGATTCAGCAGAACTCATTCCGTTCTCTTTATATTCCGAGTGGAGTTGATATTCGACCTCGACCACATCCGCACCGTCTTTTCCATTTATGCGGACAGTTTTTGTGATTTCTCCCGCGATCGGCGCGCCCGCAGGCCATTGAGCTTTCATACGAATGGCCGCGCCATCTTTTGAAGTCCACTCCGCGGAATAGGGGATGTTCAACATTGGATCCAAAAGCGGATTCGCAAAGGGACTCTCTTGCTGACTTTGGAGCGTTGTGCCGGGGTTGCGATGGACTCGAATTAAATCACGCAAACCTCCGACGGTAGTTGTTAGATTCACTCCGGACGATTTATCCACCAGACCGGAAATTTGACCGCCGGTGGCCGGCAGAAGGATGAGGCGTAATCGTTTGTTTTCTAAAACCCAGTTTTTGAATCCCGATCGCTCGAAGTCGTATTCGTAATGAACGGGCGCATCGGAATCAGCGATGAGAAATTCAAGGCCCGAGCTGCGGTCCGGGATGTGACCGCCGGACAAATTCATGGTGGCGGCGAGCAGACCGTCACGGTTCACCTCGGACGAACCATTTCCGTGCAATTTGATTGTCTCGATGTCGTCTTCTTGATCGGTCATGTGCAGAGAAACGGAGCCTTGCTCCGAGCCGCTCACCGCAGCCTGCAGCGACAAGTTTGAGTCGTCAAAATTTTCAGCCTCAAGCACGAACTGGCCGTTGCGATCCTTGTCGAGCAAAATAATCGGCGGTTCAGAGAGAAGAGATTTTCCGTCATTCAGCGGCAGTCGCAGGGCATCCGCCACTGAAAATTGATATCCCTTGCCGTGTTGCTTCGCGGGCTTGACCACTTCAGGGAGATCCGGATCGTATTTGAGGCGCACTCTGAGAATGCGAGGAAAATGCGGCGCCGCGCCACGGGGAACCACGACTCGAAAATTTCCAGTGACTTTATCGTATGTGCCATGCAGCGTGCGCTCCGGAAAACCGGCATCACCTACTACTGCCGGGGGCTCGCCAATGGGTCCCAGGTGAGGTGGTGCGCCGGGGTCTTGCACGATTTGAGGTTGGTGCGGCGGCCGTAATGGCGGGGCGTGCGGACCGGGCGGAAACATGACGGGAAGATCCACACTGACAGGCGCGGAACGAAGGTGAAGAATTACGGTTGCCGCCGTCGGAGCGTACAAAGTCAGCTCGAGCGCTTTTCCTTCGCGCGTAGCTCGCAAAAGCTCTGCCCCGGCCGCTACAATCCGGTCGGGGCAATCTTTTGATGTGGCGTCCTGTGAGCACAGCGGATAGTTGAGCGGCAACAGCAGCGATTCGCGAGCCGGCACATCCAACGGAAGCTCGAAATAATCGGATTCCGTCGCAACGCGCGGATCGATTGGCGGCGGTAGAACTTTCAGTGTTTCGCGAACTTCGGCCGTGCCGCTCCAATTTGTAACGCTCAAAAGCCCTTCGGTGCAACGCGGATGCGATTCACAATCCGACTTCGATCCGGCAAGCATTCCCGCCGCTTCGTCGGGCACCAACTCGTCCACAAGCAAAGTGGTTTGATTTTCGAGTGACTGCACAATCGGCGCGCGAAGATTCGCCAGCTGGCCGGCATTTTGCAACGCCGCGATCGCCCAGTGAAATTCCTGGCGCGCGAAGCTCGCCGCAAAACTTTCATCCGGATCCAGCCACGAATAGAAATCTTTGCTCCATTCCACGATTCGCCCGCGTCCCAATTGACTAATGCGCAGACCGTCGCCGGCCGGCTGCATCGATATATTTTTGAGGGCCTCGTCGAAAATCGCACCCTGCGGGCGTTCAGGATTGCAAATCAACACGCCGCCGCTGCGAACATATTCGATCAGAGCGGTTTGTGCGGTTGCCGGCAGGAAATCTTTGCCGCGAAGTGAGTCTGGAATTGCGAGCAAGAGAAGGGAATTATGCAGAAGCAACCCGGTGGATTGATTGCCCGGCGACACGAGTTCGACAGGAAGTCCGGAGAAAAGCGCGACCCGCTCGATACGTTGAAAGATTGGATGCGATTGACGAACGGCCTCAGCCTCCTGAGCTGGTGAGATTCTTTCCGCCTGGGAAAGTCCACTGCTCCAATCTACCAAACCAATTCCTGCACGCGGATGCGACGAAGCCAGAAACTCTCCCCAGGTTTCCAGGAATTTTCCGTTGCGCGTGACGGCCTCCGCGCGTTCTTGTTTTTCTCCACTCAAATCCAGCGCGGCGTTCCAACGGAAATCGCGATTCGCATTCACGGTCTGAAATCCGGGAGGCGTGAGTGAATCTTGAAGCGGCGAATATTCTATTCCCGCAATACCTTGCGCCATCAACCACCGCGTTCCAAGTAAAGTGTTGGAGGAAGCGCTTCTCGGCGGACCTGCATCGTCCGATGGCGTAGGCCATCCGGCTTGAAAACCCGCCAATAATGCGGGGAAATCCGTTTGCTTTCGCAAATTCTGCGCGAGGAATGCGAGAGTCTGCGCGTCTTCATCGGTGACGCGCGCACCGCCCGCTTTTGGATCGGCAACAGATGCGTGGCCGGATTGCCGCATGTACCATTCACCGGCCACAGGGATTCCGGAAGCATTCGTGTTGCGACCGAATCCATTTTCGGCGTGAGGTTCTGTTGCTGCGAAATGCGCGTCAATTCCGCCCTTGGCCATGGCGTCGCGAAGCATCGTGACGTATTGCATGGAATCTGGCTTGGAAGATTCGGCCGCGTCTATTGCCGGAGCGTCATCGAGAAAAATAAAGAGCAAGCGGCCGGGAGCTGCGCTTTCTCCATTTGACTGATATCCGGCTTCAGTCGGTGCGGTCACCTTTTTCGTGGAATCGTACGGAGCTAGTTCTCGAGCGACGGCGGCGAGCCACAGAGTGAATCGGCGGAACGGCTGATTCTGTCCGCTGTTGTTCAGGTCATCCGGATATCCGCCGTTTTTCCATTCGTCGGCAACCGCTGGGCTCGGACGCGCGATAAGATAAAAACCTTTGTCGGCGATCATTCGCAATAAGCCGCGCAGATCGCGCCGCGGATTTGTGTGACCGTCAAAATCAAATTCGTTTTCGCGAACTTCGTGCCAATTCCAGGGGATGCGCAGGTCAATTGTGTTGATGCCGAGTTCGCGGAACCGGTCGAGGCTGTGGCTCCATAAATCAGGTGGAACGCGATAATAGGAAAACTCGGCGGCATGAACGAAAAACGGGCGACCGTCCACACGCAATTCCGGATATCCCTGCACGGAAACAATTTGTACGCTGGGCGCTGGCGCGGATTTTTGCGCGATGCACGGGAACGTGCAAGCAAGTGCACAGGCCAGCGCCGCGACCGGCCAGGCGCCGCGATTGAATCGAAAGGACGTGGGCAGAGGTTTCAAGGTGAATCCGTTCCAGACCGCATTTTACACGAGCTTGCTCACGCGCACGAATGGGCCGGCATTCGGAATGTCAGCGTGCGCTCAATGAGCCGCGCGTCTGATAGAATGCGTCGCTGACCGTGACGACTTCGCTTGTGGCAAAGCGCTTTTACATTTCTGGCAGCGTGCAAGCTGTGGGGTATCGCTTTTTTGCGCAGCGCGCCGCCAATACGTTGGGAGTGCGTGGATACGTGAAGAATCTTTTTGACGGGCGAGTGGAAGTTTACGCGATTGCAACGGAGGAAATTCTCGACGTGTTGCGCGACCAACTGAAAAGGGGCCCGCGCTTTGCAAGCGTTGATGAAGTGACGGAAGCCGAAGCCGAAATGCTGCCCCAATATGAGAATGAATTTTCCATTGAACATGAAACGTGATGACGTGAAAGAGGGGACAAACGCTCATGAGTGATTTGAAGCAATTAATACGCGAGATTCCGGATTATCCCAAGCCGGGAATATTATTTTACGACCTCACCACTCTTCTGAAAGACAAGACTGGTTTTCACGCGATGGTGGACAGCCTGTGCGCGCACTATTCCGGGGCGAGCGTGGACATCGTCGTGGGAATTGAAGCGCGCGGATTTATTTTTGGCCCCGCGCTGGCTTACAGTCTGGGCGCGGGATTTGTGCCCGTCCGCAAACCGAAAAGGCTGCCCGGAAAAACGGCAAGCGTTACCTACTCGCTGGAATACGGCACGGACACACTTGAAATTCATAGCGACGCAATATCGAAGGGGCATCGTGTGATTATTTGCGACGATTTACTTGCGACGGGAGGAACTGCCGCTGCTACGGTGAAGCTCGTCCGCGAATTGGGCGGAGAAGTAACCGGCGCGGCCTTCGCCGTCGAGCTTACATTTCTGAATGGCCGCAGCAAATTGCCGGGACTCGATGTCTTTTCATTGATTCAATACGATAAATAAGCGGAGCGCGTGAGCGTATTCGCGTTAGCGTTTTTTTGCGGCGCGCTGCCGCACAACTTCGAAGAGAACAATTCCCGCGGCAACGCTTACATTCAGCGAACGAATCGGGCCGATGGTTGGAATCGACACGAGAAAATCGCAGCGCTTTTTCACCAGGTCGTGCAGCCCCGAGCCTTCACCACCGAGTACCAGCGCAATCGCGCCGGTAAAATCCACTTCGGTATGTTTTTGTTTTGCCTGCTCGTCAAGGCCCACGACCCAGTAGCCTGCGGTCTTCAAATCTTCGATTGCGCGTGCAATGTTCACGACTCGCGCGACCGGCAAATGTTCCAGCGCTCCTGCTGCGGCGCGCGCAACCGTTTCGTTCAGTCCCGCGGCGCGGCGTTCCGGCAGGATGAGGCCCTGGGATCCCGCGGCAAGTGAAGAACGTATGACCGCGCCGAGATTGTGCGGATCTTCCACTCCGTCCAGTAGAACGAGAAGGCGCGTGTCGGCGGACGTGCTTGCTCCGGTGCGGATTAAATCTTCCAGGTCGAGGGCTTGCTTGGCTCCGGCCAGCGCCAGCACGCCCTGATGCTGCGTGGTGCCGGCGAGGCGATCCACGACCGCGCGCTCTTCAAATCGTACGGGAACATTATGTTCGCGCGCGCTGGCGACCAATTCCTCGATGCGATCGCCGTGGCGTCCGCGCGCGACGACGATGCGCTCGAGCGCTCGGCCGCTTTCCAGCGCTTCGCGCACCGCGTGAATTCCTGTTAGCCGATCCATATTTCCTTTCGGCGCAAATGGCATTATTCCATTGCTGCGCAAAATTCCAGCATGCGTTGGCGCACGCTTTTCATCGGGGCAAGGCCCGGCGTGATGGATGCATCATCGACCAATAGAATTACGCGGTCCAATTCGCCGTCACCAACGCGGCCAGCTAATGCTAGACGCACCGGATAAAATAATTCGCGTCCGGTGTAGGGCACGCGCGATTTAATGGCGGAAATAATTAATTTGAAACGATCGGAATCCACGATAGGGACTGCGAGCACCGCTAATGCCAGTTCGCGAATCACGTCTCTGGCGCCTTCGCGGCCGAGTACGGCGTGGCTGACTGGTGTCTGCAGAATTGCCGCTGCGTCATAGTGAAATATCAGGGCGAGCAATTCCGCAAGTGCTGGGCGATCTGCCGCATGCGGACCGAGTAGGGCGGTCGCGCGTTCAATCCATCGCGTCAGTGACTCGCTTTGCGTCGCGCTCGGCTCGAGCCAGCAGCGTTCGCGGAGAATTTCGTAAATATCGCTGGCGGAAAAAAGATTCTCACGCGGCTCGTTGGACTTGATTGGGCTTGCGGCATTCATTTGAGTTCCGCTAGCCCGTGATGGTCGCGACGACGTGCGCGGCAATGGCTTCGCCTCGACCGATGGCGTCCACGCCCTCGTTGGTCTTGGCTTTCAGATTGATTTGATCGGTTTCGATTCCGAGCGCTTTCGCGAGTGCTTCACGCATCGCTGGAAAATGCGAGCCGAGTTTTGGGCGTTCGGCGATTACGACGGCATCAATGTGGATAATTTGTAGGTCCCGCTTTTCAAAAAGGTCGCGCAAATGTTCGAGGAAAATTAGGCTGTTCGCGCCCTTCCATTTTGGATCTGTATCGGGGAAATGCGTGCCGATATCTCCCATGCCTGCGGCGCCTAACAATGCGTCACAGATAGCGTGCGCGAGCACGTCGCCATCGGAGTGACCGACCGGGCCTTTGTCGAATGGGACTTCGACGCCGCCGATCGTTAGTTTTCGGCCTGTCTCAAGACGGTGCAGGTCGTAGCCGATGCCGGTGCGTCCGGTGTATTCGCTCATGACTTCATAATCTTGCGGGTCCATCAACGGTTCAATTGGCTCCATTCGGGTGACCTTTCGTACATCATCGTCGGTGACACCCAACTTTTCCATTTCTGTCCGAATCTGTGGAGACTCGGCGAGTATCGCAAGCAAGATATGTTCCGTGCCGACGTGCTTGATGCCGAGTTTTTCGGCCTCTTCACCCGCGCGATTCAGAACTCGCTTACTTTCCTTACTAAGAGGTACTTCGACCGAAGTGGAGATCGTTGGACGCGCGGTAAATAAGGCCTCGTATATCCGGCGCATACGGTCAGCTGGCGCTCCTAGCCTGCGAAACTTCAGACTATCTTCTCGAGCAAGCCCTAGAAGTATGTGGAAGCTTTCGATGTACGGACTTCCGTACTGGCTGGCTTCGTAGCGCGCGAAGAAAATCACGCGCCGCGCTTTTTCTGTGAATCGCTCGAGCATGACTAAGTGGTTTTCCGCTCCTGTTCAAGATAGAAGCGCGCTAGTTCCATATCGCCCGGGCGAGTGACTTTCAAGTTACGCGCTGAGCCGCCAACTACGTAGACGTCGTGGCCTAGCCGCTCGACTAGTCCTGCTTCGTCAGAGGCGCTGAAGTCATCGCGCGCGGCCAGCTCGAAGGCATCGCGCAAAAGTTTCGCGCGAAATGCTTGCGGAGTTTGCGCCAGCACGATTCGTTCGCGGGGAATTGTAGCTGTAATCAAGGCGACATCGCCGGGAACACTCGTGCGTTTTACTTCCTTAACCGTATCCAGCGCTGGTATTCCCACAATCGCGGCGCCGTGTTCGCGGGCTGCGGCTAGCACGCGTTCGGTTTGCTCGCGAGTTACCAGCGGGCGGACGGCGTCGTGCACCAGAACGATTTCTACGTCGCCGGCTACTGCGGCAAGCGCCTTGCCGACCGATTCCTGTCGCGTGCCGCCTCCGCAGACCACGCGCACCGGTCGGCCAAGTGTTTCGCGCGCGATGCGTTCCGTGAGGGCGGCTTTTTCTTCCCCGAGCGTGGCAATTAGAAATTCGGAAATTTCTTCGCATGCCGCTAACCGGCGCAACGTGAAGACAACCACCGGGATGCCGTCAAGCTCAAGGAACTGTTTGGGCGTGTCTGCGCCCATGCGAGTGCCCAGTCCGGCGGCAGGAAGAATTGCGGCGATGCGAGTCATTTTGACGAAACGCACTCCTATGCGGAAACCCCTGTTTACAGGGGAGAAGAGTCTACCCTACCCGCCTGAAGAGATAAACCGGGGCGCGTCGTGCACCCGGCAAGCGAGTGGCATGAGTCCGTAATTGAATTGATTCACGCGTGGAGAATAAATTCCGGTGATACTCACCGGAATTCTGTTTGCCGCACTCAATGATTGCCAGACGAACGCGCCGCTACTCTCGAGAAGTGTCCGGATAGACCGGCCTCGGGCCGCGTTCAGGAACCGCGATGGGAACGACTGGCTCCGTGTGCCTGACGCCTTCGACATTTGCCTGCGGCGTGGTGCGCGGATGTTCCATTCGTTCATCCAGGCGTCCGAAAATCATTTTACCGGCGGTGGTCTGATGCACCGACGTCACGGTGATGTCGATCGTCTTGTTAATCATTTTGCGCGCGCCGTCCACGACCACCATCGTACCGTCGTCAAGATACGCGACACCCTGATTGTATTCCTTGCCCTCGCGCAAAATAAAAACGCGCATCACTTCGCCGGGCAAAACGACAGGCTTCAAGGCGTTCGCGAGTTGATTGACGTTTAATATTTCCAGGCCCTGCACCGTCGCTACTTTATTTAAATTGAAATCGTTGGTTACGATTTTGCAATCGTATCGCTTGGCAACTTCGATGAGCTTCAAATCAACTTCAGGAATCTGCGGAAAATCGTCTTCGATCACTTCCACGTCAATGTGCGGCATCTTCTGCAGACGCTGCAATACTTCCAGGCCGCGGCGTCCGCGCTGACGCTTCAAGGGATCGGCGGAGTCGGCCACCATCTGCAATTCTTTCAAAACGAAATTTGGGATCAGGAGCGTGCCGTCCAAAAAATGCGCTTCGCAGATGTCCGCTAGCCGCCCGTCAATGATTACGCTGGTGTCAACAACTTTAACCAAGCGTCGCGTGGCGCGTTCGCTTCCGAAAACACCGCCAAACGCGCCGAGATTCAGCATCTCGCCCTTATTTGCGCCGACCACCAGGCCGATGTAGGTCATCACGAACAGGAGAGCCATTCCGAGAAACGACCGGCTGGCCTCCGGCATCGAGGTGTGCGCCACCACAAGATTCATCAGATACGCGCCGAGAATTCCCAGAATTGAGCCGACAGACGCGCCGATCAGCCTGCGAAGGCTAGCGCGGTTCAGCCGCCATTCAATCACAAAAACGAATCCCGCGAATCCCAGGCCCGCAAGCGCGGCAGGACCGGGCTGCAAACCAAATGGATGGAAGTGATAACCGATAGCTACGCACGCAGCTGCGAGAACTATCCGGAAGCCAATGCGATCCCAAACGCTGCCGAACATTGCGTTGGCCTGGGGATTTTTGCCATTCGACTTCTGAAGCGAGAGTGCCGGAAGAGGCGTGCCTTCACTGCGGTTCGGACGTCCAGAATTGCGTTCCATATGAGCCTCGTATGAAATTATAAAAAATAAAACGTAGATGAATCGAAGAACCGGCGCCCCGACAGGCGCACTCATACTGATATCGATTGACCTGAAAAACCGACCGATTCGCTAGGTTCCATATACACCCGCCCTTGGGCACGGTCAAGCAAGTAGAAAGCAAAAATGTAAGTGGAAAAACGCAGCCGGTAGTATTTGGTTCTGCGTGAATGGAGAGTGGAGGCGTCCTTAGCGCAGATAGACGCGAGGCACCCGCCAGCCCATTCCGACAAGCACCTGCGCTGTGACCATGCCCATTTGCCGCGCCACATCGAATGCGTATTGCTTTGCGCCGCCGTCCGCGCCGTAAATCGTGGCAATATCGCCGAGCTGCACGCCTTCAACATTCGTAACGTCAACCGCGGTCAGATCCATTGAGATTGTTCCCACGACGGGGGCAAATTGCCCGCGGACGATCACGTTGCCGTGATTGGACATTCCGCGCGGAATTCCATCCGCGTAACCTGCCGCAAGAATTCCGATCCGCGATGGGCGCTCGGCGTGAAACTCCGCGTTGTAGCCAACTCCCGAACCGGCGGGAACATCGCGCAGAGAAATAATTCGTGCGCGAAAACTTAGCGCCGCTTGAAGCGGCACTTTCTTTGTTACCTCAACGGTCTTCGAGGGTGGATCGTAGTTCTGGTGATATCCGTAAAGAATCGCGCCGGGGCGGACTGCGTCCAGCCAGGTTTCCGGCCGCGTAATAATTGCGGCGCTGTTGGCCATGTGCACCAGGCCGGGTGAAGGTCCAAGCTCGCGCATTCGCGCAATCGCGCTAAGAAAAACGCGCGTCTGGTCGGTGGTCTCCGTGGTGGTCATCACTTCGGATGAAGCCAAATGTGTGAACGTTCCTGCGAGGCGCAAGTGCTTGCAGTCCGCAAGAGCGCGGGCGAAACAGGGAATCGATTCCGGAGAAGCGCCGAGGCGATTCATTCCGCTATCAATTTTGAAATGGAATTCCAGCGGGCCGCGAAGTTTTCTTGAAGCGCGTGAAGCGGCGCGTTCCAATAGTTTCAGTTGTTCGCAATCGGCAACGGACGGGGTGAGGCGATATTCGATAAGTCGCTTCTCTTCGCCTGGCCAGAAGCCAGTGAGGACCAGAATCGGTTGCTTGATGCCTGCCTCGCGCAGTTCGATTCCTTCCGAGCTGCAAGTGACGCAGAACATATCCGCACCGGCTTTCGCCAGCGTCTTCGCGACGGCCACGCTGCCGTGCCCGTAAGCGTTTCCTTTTACGACGGCAAAGATCTTCACGCGCTTCGCGGACTTGCCTTGAGCCGTGCCGCCCGCATCAAGGTGCTGCCGAATTGTTTGCAGATTGTGGGTGAGCGCGGACAGGCGGACTTCCGCCCAGACTGGCCGGCCTTCAATTCTAATTTTCTCGCCGCGCGTCATCGGTGCATTCCTGTAAGAACTAGTTTCCTTAGTTTGTAACGACACATTCGATTGTAACGACACATTTATGCCGACTCCAAGGATAGTTCAAATTCTCGTCGCGCAAAACGGTTGTGGTTCGCGCGCGCGCAACTTAGTCAACAGCATGAAATGATGCACGCGCTTCGCCATTTGAGCTGCCGGATCGTGGCAACGTTCGTTAGCGCGTAAGCCTATGATTCAATTGGTGTTACGTGAAGACGAAAGGCCTTTCATTTGGCGGAGCAATTAATTCAAGGCAAGGCGTGCGGATGGCTCGACACGTTTTGTGGCTCGGAGAATACGGTGTTCGAGCGCCTTCGCGTTATAAGGCAATTACATTCCCTGGCGCGCAGCTTCTTCAAACCGCGTGTACTGCTGAAGAAAAACGTAGCGCAGAGTGTCTGTGGGTCCGTTGCGCTGCTTGGCGATGTTCAAATCGGTTTCGCTACGCTCCTCCGGTGTGGCGCCTTCTTTGAACATTTTGGGGCGATGAATGAAAATCACAACGTCGGCATCCTGTTCGATCGCGCCCGAATCGCGCAAGTCGGAAAGGCGAGGTCCGCGGTCGTCTTTTTCCGGCGAACGCGTCAGCTGGCTGAGTACGAGAACGGGAATATCCAATTCCTTCGCCATTGCTTTCAGACCGCGCGTGATGCTGGCAACTTCCTCGTTGCGCGTGTTAAACCGGCCGCGAGCGGAAACGAGCTGCAAGTAATCGATGATCACGAGCGACAATCCCTTGTCACGTTTTAATCGGCGGCACTTCGCGCCCATTTCCACCACGGTTGTTGCGCCAGAATCGTCGATCCACAGCGGCACTTCGGCAAGCTGACGCAGCGAATCTGTGATTCTCGCGCCGTCGCCGTGCGAAAGATGGCCGGTACGGAATTTGTGCGCGTCAATGCGCGCGTGATCGGAAAGAAGACGCATGAGCAGAGCGCTCTTGGACATTTCCAAACTGAAAATGGCCACCGGCTGGCCTTTGCGAATGCCGATATTTGAAGCGAGATTCAGCGCGAAGGCCGTTTTGCCAACGGAAGGACGCGCGGCAAGCACAATTAATTCGCCGGGCTGCAAACCGGAAGTTAAATCATCGAGCTGGTGATAATCCGTGGAAAGTCCGGTGATGCGCTTTCCGCCGTCAAATAGCTGAGAGATGCGCGCGTAATTATCGCGCACCAATTCCGGCATTCCAATCAGTCCGGCGCGGACGCGGTCTTCCGCAATCTGGAAAATACTGGACTCGGCCTGATCGAGAATCGTATCAGCGTCTTCATCGGCTTCCATGGCCTGTTGCTGAATGGCGTGGGTGGCGTGAATCACGCTACGCAGAATGGATTTTTCCTTCACGATGCGCGCGTAATGATCCACATTACTGACGCGCGGAACGCCGTCCACTAATTGAGAGATGTACGCGGCGCCGCCGATGGCCTCAAGCTCGCCGGTTTTTCTTAGCTGCTCGGTCAGCGTGACCAGATCGATTGCCTGGCGCAATTCGCTGAGCTGAATCATCTGCGTGAAGATGCGCTGGTGATTATCCTGGAAGAAGTCTTCAGACTTCAGCTTATCCAGCGCCGTATCCAGCATCGTGTTATCCAGCAGGATGGCGCCAAGCACGGAGCGCTCGGCTTCGGGACTTTGCGGCAGCGGCCGTTCAATCGGACTCTGGGTGGTAGCCATAAAAAAGTAGATTTCTTTCTTCGCCCTATTTTCGCCTAAGTCGTTTATCCGCGCAAGCCGCCGTTCGGTTCGTCCCGCATTAACCCAGGGCCGGAAACTTGTATTCTCATACCGAAATGCGAAGCAGGGCAACGCTCGTGGCTGAGGATATCGCTTGTGCCCTGTGGATTTGTGGAAGACTGGGATGAGATTGCTTTTATGAAACTATGCCCGGACTTGGCGGAAGTCCGAAAAATCCGCTTCCGATCAGCGAGGTCGGAAGTCGCTCAGGCTACTACTTCTTCGCGCTTGACCACAACTTTGAATTCCGCCGTCACGTCTGTGTAAAGTTTCACAGGCACTTGATATTCGCCGAGCGTGCGAATGGGCTCAGCCAACTGGATTTTGCGCTTGTCGACTTCATGTCCGCGTGCCGAGAGTTCGTGGGCGAGATCGGCTGAGGTGACGGAGCCGAACATATGGTCGTTCTCGCCGGCCTTGCGGACGAGCGTGATGACGACGCCGTTCAGTTCGTCGGCAATTTTTTGCGCGGCATCGCGCTCGGTCGCCGTCAGTTTGGCGAGTGTCGTCCGGATTTTTTCCAGCCGCTTCAGGTTGCCGGCGGAGGCGGGCATGGCGAGCTTGCGCGGCAGTAGGAAATTGCGCGCGTAGCCTTCGGCCACTTCGACTACCTGACCGCGCGTCCCGAGTTTTTCTACATCTTCTTGCAGAATGATTTGCATAAGTATTCTCGCAATCCGAACTCGAATTTTGCAGCTGAGTTTTACAGCTGCATTTTGCCACCGGTACCGGGGCGGCTCCTGAATGTTCTTGAAGCGCCGCTTACAGTTCCGAAGCAAACGACAGCAACGCGATATTTCGCGCGCGCTTGATGGCTTCGCACAGCCAGCGCTGGTGACGCGAGCAGGTGCCGGTCATGCGGCGCGGAAGAATTTTGCCGCGATCCTGCACGAAGGCGTTCAGCATGTCCGCCTTTTTGTAATCAATGTAATCAATCTTATCTACGCAGAAACGGCACACTTTCCGCTTGCGGAAAAATTGGCGCTTCCCGCCCTTGCGCGGGCCGGCTCCGCCGCCGGGCGCGGCATCGCGCGGACGTCCGCCTCCTCCGCCGGGGCCGGATGAATGCGGGCGCGATGAACCGTAGCCCTGGCCGCCGCCGGATGGTGCTTGAGAACCTTGTTGATCTGCCATCGTATATTTCCTTTCAATCCTTTTTTCGCACTGCGAAATTCGTCAGCTTGCTGTCGGCGCCGGCTCGCTCGGTGGAGCGGGCGGTGCGACGGGCGCAGGAGCAGCCGCCGCAGGAGGAGCGGTTGTTGCAGGAGGTGCTGTACGGCGCGGTTTGCGCGAGAGTTTCAGTTCGCGGCGTGCGACGAGCTTCTTCTGCAACTTCATTTCTTCGTCAAGCCGGACGGTCTGGTACTTGATGACCGGCTCGGCAACTTTCAGACGCCGTTCGAGTTCCTTCACCATTTCGCCGTCAGTGGTCTTCAACTGCATGTAGATGTAGATGCCCTCGCGATTCTTCTTTACGCGATAGGCGAGGCGCTTGGTGCCCCAGTTCTCATTCTTCTCGATCGTGCCCTTGTGGTCGGCGATGACCTGCTCGAGAGTCTTCATGATTTTGGCGATATCTTCCTCCGGCGTCGCCGGGCGGCAGATGAAAATCAGATCGTAAAGTCTTTCTTCCATGTGTCCTCGATTCCGCGGGCTTAAATTTTCGCCCTGCGGAGAAAGCTTTTATTTCGCGCTAAGAAATCGTTCTACGAATTCGTTTCTTCCGGTGGTGGAACGCGACGGTTAAACTGGTTCATCGCCTTTGCCACGCCGTGCTTCAAAATAACTTCGACGGCCTGCGCCGCCTGGTCAATCATTTCCGCGGCATCTTCCAGTTGCGCTTTCCGCATCGGATGCAGAACGTAGGCCGACAGATCGCCGACCTCGTGATCCGGCTGAACGCCCAGCCGCACGCGGCAAAAATCCGTGGTGCCTACCGCGCTGACCACCGACTTCATCCCATTGTGCGTGCCCGCGCTACCGCGTTCGCCAACTCGAATCATGCCGAACGGCAGCATCACTTCGTCGCACAGCACAATCAGTTCAGCGGGGCCAATTTCCAGCCGCGCCAGCAATTCCCGCACGGCCATCCCACTTAAATTCATCATCGTCTGCGGTTTGGCGAGAACTACTTCCTCACCTGCCAATTCGCCTCGCCCGATGTACGACTTCGCTTCGGGCCGCTCGACGCGGATGTTGCCCGCATCGGCCAGCCTATCGACCGCCAAGAAACCCAGGTTGTGCGGCGTCCATGCGTATTCGATGCCCGGGTTGCCAAGTCCAACGATAAGCCGCATTTCCCCGGCCGCCTGCTCTGCGGGATTTTCTCCCGCGGCGCGTTACTTCTTTTCTTTCTTCGGGGCCTTTTCTTCGGCCTTGGGTTCCGCCGCGCCTTCCGCGCCCTCTTCTTCCTTCTTGCCCTTCTTGATAACTTCCGGTTCGGCCGGCGCTACTCCTGCTTCCGCCGCCACTGCCTCGGCCGGCTTTTCTTCTTCCACACGCAGAGCCACAACGTGTGCGATCACATGGGTCGGATCGGTAACCAACTTCATTTTTTCCGGATCCAATGGCAAATCGCCGGCGCGCAAGTGCATTCCGATCATCAGTTGAGAAACATCCGCGCGGAACTCACTCGGAATATTGGCCGGCAAAGTTTCAATTTCTACTTCACGCATAACAACTTCAAAAACTCCGCCCTGTAGTTTGACGCCTTGAGGTTCGCCAAACGTGTGTACGGGAACTTTCACGCGCATGCGGACATCCATCGCGATGCGCAGCAGGTCCACGTGAAGAAGGACGCCCTTTACGGGATCCACCTGCAAATCTTTTACGATTGCGCTTTGCTCGCTACCGGGCAGCTTCACCGTGAAAATCGTGTTGTGGCCGGATTCGGAACGCAAAATCGCGGACAACTGTTTGGTGTTGACGGCTACTGAGATCGCGCCGCCTTTTCCGCCATAGAGCGTAGCGGGAACTTGTCCCGCCACGCGCAAGCGCCGGGCTGCGTTCTTGCCGCGTTCGTCGCGGGCAGTTGCTTCCACAATAATTTGAGCCATACTTCCTTCCTTCTCCCTTGGTTCCAAAAACTTAGTTCCTAAAATAACTTTGTGCGAGTTTCGTTAAATGAAAAGCTCGCTGATCGAAGTTTCTTCGTGAATGTTCCGGATGCCGCGCGCCAGAAGTTCGGCGACGCTCAACACCTTAATTTTGGCCACACCGCGCGCCGCTTCGGAACCGGGCACGGAATTCGTTACCACAACTTCTTTCAACGGCGAATTTGAAATGCGCTCGACGGCCTTGCCGGAAAGCACGGCATGCGTAGCGCCCGCGTAAACAGCGGTTGCGCCCGCTTCCATCAGAGCTTCAGCGGTTTTCACCAGCGTGCCGGCAGTATCGATAATGTCGTCTACGATCAGCGTGGTGCGGCCGCGAACTTCTCCGATCAGGTTCATGACTTCGGTTTTGTCCACATCTACGCGGCGTTTATCAACGATGGCCAGCGGAGCATCCAATTTTTTCGCAAATGCTCTGGCGCGTTCCACGCCGCCTGCGTCGGGCGAAACTACGGTTAAGTTCGGCAGCTTCTTTTGCTTAAAATATTCAACCAGCACCGGCGAAGCGTATAGGTGATCCACGGGCACGTTGAAATATCCTTGAATCTGCGGTGCATGCAAATCGAGCGTCAAGGCACGCGTTGCTCCAGCCGTCTCCAGCAAGTCGGCCACGAGCTTCGCGGAAATCGGCACGCGAGGTTTGTCTTTTCTATCCTGCCGCGCATAACAATAATACGGAATCACTGCCGTGATGCGCCACGCGGAAGCGCGCTTGAACGCATCAATCATCATCAGCAATTCCATCAGGTGGTATTCCACCGGCTGCGTGCAGGGCTGCACGACGAACACGTCGGCGCCGCGTACATTTTCAAGAACTTGGAAATAAATTTCGCCGTCGCTGAATTTCCCCAGCACGGTCTTGCCGCGAGCGACGCCCAGGTAGCCGCAGATTTCGTCCGCGAGCGCTGGGCTGGCAGTCCCCGAAAATATCTTGAACTTTTCGTCAACCATCATCGTTGGTCAATGGTCAAAAAAGACTTACGGAATCAGACGCCACCGCGGCCCTGTTGGGCGCGGCAGTACTTTCCCCTGGAAACCGTATCGCAGATGAAAACCTGGTCCTGCGGGAACCCTTGGGCGGCTCGGCGCGCCATTGCTGGGCTTCGGAACAGTGCGAACACCGCCGAACCGCTACCCGCCAGCATGGCCTCTGCGGCTCCTCGATGAAGCAGCTCGCGCTTAATGTTGCGTAAGCGCGGATGGCGCGGGAAGACGGCCGTCTCGAAGTCATTCAGGAGGCCAACGTCCTGCGAGCCCCAACACAGAGCACAGAAAGACCATATTCTATGGGCCTGGGTGCGCTTTGTCAATTGCGCAGCCAGCCAGCCGTAGGCGTCGGCCGTGCGGATGGCTATGTCGTGCGGAGAGACGACCAGAACCGCGTGATGCGGGCCGTCTGGCAGGGGATAAATTTCGTCTCCGCGTCCGATGCCCAGTGCGCGCCCTCCGTAAAGGAAAAATGGCACGTCTGCGCCCAGGCTGGAGCCTATTTCGATCAGGCGGTCGGCGGGAATTTTCTTTTTCGCCAGCCGCATCATTCCGACAAGCGCGGCTGCTGCGTCGCTTGAACCGCCGCCGAGTCCGCGGCCTACCGGAATCCGCTTTGTGAGAGTTGCACGCACTCCGCGCTTCCAGTCTAACTCGCGCCGGGCCGCTTCAATCGCGCGGTGGACCAGATTGCCCTTCGTGGGTTCACTTGCGAGCGCGGCATCGCCTTCTACGGTTAGTTCCACGCGGTTGCCGCGCGCGGTCTCCAGCTCAATCGTGTCGTGCAGAGAGATGGTTTGAAAAATCGTACGCAGTTCGTGGTAACCGTCAGCGCGCCGGCCTAGAATTTCCAGGCGCACATTTACTTTCGCGAAAGCTTTCAGGCGGACGGAGGGCATCAGGTCAGTTCTGGCGCGGCTTATTCGCGCCGCTGGTTTTTTGCTGAGCAATTTGGCGCTTCACGTTTACGAGTTTCGTATCGAGCGCGACAATTTTATCCGCTTCCACGTCGAGTGGCAGTGTGCGATGCCACGCCGCGAGCGCGTGATCCCATTGCGCCGCGGCCTGAGCCAATTTTCCGCGTTTGAAATATACGTCGCCCAAGTGATCCAGAATTGTGGCGTCGCCGGGTTCGCGCAGCGCAGCGTGACGAAGTGAGTCCTCCGCTTCCGCGAGCTTGTCCTGCTTGTAATAGGCCCAGCCCAGACTGTCAAGATACGCGCCATTGTTCGGATCTTCCACCAGCGCACGCTTGATCATGTCCGTAGCTTCCGCCAGACGCACGCCGCGATCCGCCAGCGTGTATCCGTAATAATTCAGCACTACTGCGTTGCGTGGATTCGCGGCCAGCACGCGCTTGAATTGTTCTTCCGCTTGATCGAATTTCTTTTGGCGGTCGTAAATTGTTCCGCGCATGAACCAGACCATCTCGCGTTCGTTGCTGCGCGTTGCCAGATTTTCAGCTTGTGCCAGCGCGGTTTCCGCATCGTCATAACGCCGGTTTTGCTGAAACACTTGCGCGAGGTCCAAATCGATTTCCATGTCCTGCGCGGAATGCGTCAGCATAGCGCGCAGTTGAGACGATGCCTGGTCGGGATCGCCGTTTTCGCCGAACAATAATGCACGGGTGATGCGAAGTTCCCGGTCATCCGGATATTTCGCGATTGCTTTTTCCGCAGCCTCCATCGCGTGCGGAAGATCGCCGGCGGAGCGGTACGCCTCCACCGTCAAGCGACTCGCGCGCCGCGCTTCTTCCTCTCCCAGGTGCGCCATGTCGTCAAGAATTTTGATCGCAGCAGCGTAGTTTTCGGAATCCATATAAAGCCGCCCGAGCAGTTCGTAAAGTACCGCGAGCGACCGGCGATTGGTTGGCGCGGCAGTGGTTTCGGATTTCAGGCTCGCAACCGCCGTATTCAATGTTTGTATCGCGTCTGAATAGCGGCCCTGCGCTTCGTAAATCATCGCTTCGCTATAGACCACTTCCAGATTCCCGGGCGCGCGCTGCTTTGCCTGCAGGATATCTTTTTCGGCTTCATCCAGTTGGTGAAGCTGGCGGTGCATTTCCGCGAGGTGTAAATAGTTTTCTGGATCATCCGGATCGGCTTCCGCAAGATGCTGGTATTCGACCAATGCTTCGCTGAACTTTCCTTCTGAGGCCAATGCCTGCGCGAGGCCGCGGCGATGGCCCGGCTCGTCTGGCTCCACGTCCACAGCTTTGTTGTAGGCCACTTCGGCGTCCGCGAAATCGCGAAGCTGGGTGTACGCGTCGCCCAGCAAATCCGAAAGCCTGCCGGAAGGTGTTCGCGCGGTCGCGTTCTTCAGCAATGTGACCGCTTCCTGAGCGCGTCCGTGATCCAGCATGAGTTGCGCGGCCTGTTCGATCACGCCTTCGTCATTCGGGTCCATTTGCAGCAAATCGTGAAGTACGTTTTCCGCTTTGGATGTTTCGCCCGTCAGGCGGTACAGGCGGACCAGCCACAAACCGGATTCCGTGTCCTTTGGATCCAATTTTCGAATTTGTTCGAGCTGCTCGATCGCACGCGTAGCCGTATCCACCTGCGTGGATGTCGTGCTCGGGTCGGAAAGGGTGCGCAGGTAAATCCGTACCAGCAGACGCCGAGCAGCCAGATTCGTTGGATCTTTCTGCAGGATTGCCGCCGCCTCTTTGACTGCCTCGGGGGCTCTTCGCGCTTCGTAATACATTTCCGCCAGATGTTCGCCAATCACCGGCGAGTTCGGGTCCAGCGTGTAGGCTTTCTTGTAAAAATCCAGAGCGGCGGTTGCGTAATCGGCGCGATTCGTCGTGACGAAAAAGACTTCGTTCAAATGGCCCATGGTGAAGTCATAGAACGCTTCCGCGCGCTTGGCCTGATCGGTAATCGAATATGTTTTGTCGGCGGAATCGTCGTCTTTGGACGGAGGGGTCGCCTGGGCCCTGGTTGGCGCCGACTGTAAAGTAGCAGCGACGAAGACGAGAATGAGCGCCGGCAGAAATGCGAAGCTTGATGCACGTTTGGATTTAATATTCATGTCAACTTACGGCTCAAGAGTTTCCGCCGGTTCTCGCAAGTAATTTTGCTTCGTCCTGCGACGACTGACAGAATCAAACTGCCACTTTGATTCTTCCACTAAAACCGATTGCAACTATTTTGATGCGCCGAGCGCCTATCACGTTCCCTGATGTTTTCGTCTTCGATCTTTTCTAAGTTAGTGACGGAAATGCCGCACCCCGGTGAACACCATCGCCAGGTTCAGCCGGTCCGCCGCCGCGATCACGTCGCCATCTCGCACGGAACCTCCGGGCTGGATAAATGCCCTCGCGCCAGCTTTCGCGGCTTCCTCCACGCCGTCCGCAAAAGGGAAGAAGGCATCGGACGCGACCACGCTTCCCACCAGCGACGTCTGCGCCTTCATCACTGCGATGCGCACGGAATCCACGCGGCTCATCTGGCCGGCGCCGACGGCAACGGTGCGACCATCACGCGCAAAAACAATCGCATTCGATTTCACGTGCTTGCAGACTTTCCAGCCGAACAATAAATCCAGCAATTCAGCCGCGGAGGGCGCGCGCCTGCTGACAACCTTTAATTCTTCAGGGCGCAAACGATGATGATCCGGGGCCTGCACCAGCACGCCGCCCGAAATGCGTTTCAGCTCCAAGTCATCGCGCACGATTCCAAATTCGCCCGGCGGCGCTGTCACTTCCATCAGGCGCAAATTCTTTTTCGACGCGAGTTTCTCGCGCGCTGCGGAGTCGTAACCAGGCGCAACAATGCACTCCACAAATAACTTCGCCACTTCATCGGCGGTTTGTGCGTCCATCGTGCGATTGAAGGCGATGACTCCGCCATATGCGGATACCGGATCACAGGCCAGCGCCGCACGATATGCTGCGTCGAGCGTTTCCTGTGCCGCGGCGCCGCACGGATTATTGTGTTTTACGATTACCGCCGCCGGCCGCTCAAATTCCAACACCAGTTGCCACGCGGAATCCAGGTCCACCAGATTGTTGTAGGAAAGCTCTTTGCCCTGAAGTTGCTTCGCGCCCGCCAGACCTGAAGGCGCGTGTTCTGCGGAAATATAAAGCGCCGCTTGCTGGTGCGGATTTTCGCCGTAACGCATCGTCTGCACCTGCGCGAGCGCCAAATGCAGCCGCTCCGGCAGCGCGGATCGTCCGGACAATTCCAATTTGTCTTCGCGAACCGACATGCGCTCCAGTTCCATTGCGATCAGCCCGTCATATTGAGATGTTGCCGCGAAAACTTTCCGCGCCAAATTGCTTCGCGTCGCCAGATGAACATCACCGGATGCGGCTAATTCATCCGCGACGCGCGAATAGTCCGCGGGATCACAAATCACAACCACATCTTGAAAATTCTTCGCCGCCGAACGCAACATCGCGGGGCCGCCGATGTCGATGTTCTCAATCAGCTCTTCCGCGTCCAGGTTTTGTTTTCGCGCCGTCTGCTCAAACGGATACAGATTCACGGCTACCAAATCAATTGGCGAAATTCCGTGCTCCGCGGTTGCAGCCTGATCGCCAGAGTCACCGCGGCGGAACAAAATTCCGCCATGCACTTTGGGATGCAGAGTTTTTACGCGTCCGCCGAGCATTTCCGGCCATCCAGTTAGTTCCGCAACTTCGCGCACCGGAATTTCTTTTTCGCGAAGCAGCCGCGCGGTGCCACCGGTCGAAATAATCTCAATGCCCAGCGCCGCAAGTTGCCGCGCAAACTGCTCGACTCCTGTCTTGTCGGAAACGCTAATCAACGCTCGTCGAATCGCTACCTGCTTCACCAAATCCCCCGTGCAAACAACGAATGGAAAGCACACTAGTTTACGCGTAGAGAGGTGCGATTGGAAACGACGAAGGATGCGTGTCGGTGGCAAGCGACGCGAGGACATCAAAGAAACTGTGTTGCATCACTCGAAGGAAAGCCGGCAAGGAATCTCAGTTCTTTGGTTTCGTTTTCGCGGACGAGCCCGTCCGCGCCTTCAATTTTACCTTTCCGTCTTCGACCGAAACGATGAATTCCACTCTTGCGCCGGCGTGTGTTTCGCGAAGTTCATCGGTCTTGCGCTGCAGGAAATTCTGAAATGCTTCCAGCGTAAGCTTGCTGGTGTTTTCGCCCGCATGCTCCTTTGCTTCCCGGAACGCTTCGTAGAGTTTTCGCGTTTTCACGTCTTCGCGGTGCGCACCGGAAAAGGAAACGGATACGCGGTGTGTTGCGCCTGCGTCAAGCGAGGACGATCGCACCGTCGCCGATTCTTGCGCCGCGCGCTCGGCGGCAATCTTTTTGGCCGCCGAGCCGAAGTGACGTATGACGGTTCCTTCTTCTTTCTCCTTGAGACGCTTGCGATATATCTGGCGGCACCTCGCATAAGTCTGCGCCAGTCCGCCATATCGGAAGCGTTGCGCAAACTTCATATTCGACCCGCGCTCACCGTACCTTTTAATGATTAAATCGATGCGCCATTCGATTTCCGCAGGCGGGCGCGGACGTCCGCCACCAAAGTACTGTTCGTACTCGATCTTTAACTGGCGAACGTCTTTTTCGAGTTGGCTCAGATCTTCGTCTATGGTAGCCATGCGGTCCCAGAATGTTCCCGATTTAGCGTAGCGATGGGGCGTACGGGCGTCAATCGTACGAAGTTTCTGTTTGACGCAAGCAGCAACTCGGCCTTCGCCAATTGCTGCGCCGCCGCACGCAATGTTTGCCGCGGAAGGTTCTCTGTGCTGAAATAGCGCGGCGTTCTTACTGCCGATGCGAGCGAAACGAAATTCCGGGATCAAACCGTCCAACGCACTTCTGCGTTCAATTCCTTCCGTGGATGAGTTGATCGTGAGCCCGCGCCTTTCGGAGATGTCTTCACGGGCAGGGCGTCCTCTCGTTGTGGACGCCACACGCGCCGTTCTCGCCGCGCTTCGTACGCGTATCGCGGAACGGCCCGAAGACGCAACGACCAAATTGGAGCCCGGTGAACTTGCGGCGCAACTGATCGCAGAAGTAATCGCGGACGTTGAAAGTGTTTTGCGGCCATCGTTGCGTCCCGTTATTAACGCAACCGGCGTGGTGTTGCACACAAATCTTGGCCGTGCGCCTTTAAGCCCGGAATCCTTCGACCACATTCGCGCGGTCGCTACTCAATACTCAAATTTGGAATATGACCTGGAATCCGGCGCTCGCGGCACTCGCGATGTTCACACTTCGCGTCTTTTGCAACGGCTCACCGGAGCGGAATCCGCAATCGTCGTGAATAATAATGCGGCCGCGGTTTTTCTTGTGCTTACCGCGCTGGCCCGCGGCGGCGAAGTAATCGTCTCGCGCGGTGAGCTCATTGAAATCGGCGACGGCTTCCGCATTCCGGACATCATGGCGGAAAGTGGAGCCGTTCTGCGCGAAGTCGGCACGACCAATCGTACGCGTCTTTCCGATTACGAACGCGCCATCAACGAGCGCACGCGCCTGATGCTTCGCGTGCACCGCTCAAATTTTCACATGACCGGATTCACGGCGCAGCCCTCGCTCGCTGAGCTGGCAAAGCTGGCCCGCAAAGCGTCGCTGCCCGTTTACGAAGATCTCGGCTCCGGATGTTTAGCGGATTTAAATTCAAGCGGCGTGGGCGAGCCTGTTGTGCGCGAGAGCATTCGAGATGGGGTCTCTGTAATTTCGTTCAGCGGAGACAAACTTCTCGGTGGGCCGCAAGCTGGAATCATTGCCGGCGAAAAGGAATTAATTACGCGCATTCGCCGCCATCCGATGTTTCGCGCATTGCGGGTCGATAAATTAACCATCGCGGCGCTCGAGGCAACTCTTCTGGCTTACCTGCGCGGCCCTGGCTCGTCAGGTCACGATGCAATTCCAGTAATCCGCCTGATTCAAGCCGGCGCCGCCGAAATCTCCGCCCGCGCCAAACATATAATTGAGTTGTTGCGCGCCAAGCTGCCCGCGGGCATTGCGGAGTTCGAGGTAATTGAAGCCGAATCTGTAATCGGCGGAGGCTCAACGCCCGGCCAACTTCTTCCAACGCACGTTATCGCGATAGCATGCTTGCGTTGTTCCGCCGCAGAACTGGAAGAACGCCTGCGCCTTCCTCCCAATGGAATTCCGGTGATCGCTTGCGTCGAAGACGCCCGCCTGATTCTCGATCTGCGCACAGTCTTCCCCGAACAGGAATCCGCGCTCGTGGAAAGTTTGTCCGCCGCTCTTTCAATTTAGTGGGATGATTTTCTATAGGTGATTAATCGCGCTGGCCACGCGGCCGGCGCCAAATCCATTGTCAATATTCACCACGCTCACGTTGGAAGCGCAACTGTTCAACATTCCCAGCAGCGCCGCTACGCCGCCGAAGCTCGCGCCGTATCCAACGCTTGTCGGAACGGCAATCACCGGCACGTTCACCAAGCCGGCGACGACGCTCGGCAGCGCGCCTTCCATTCCTGCGACGCAGATAATTACGCGCGCCTCTGAAAGTTTTTTGCGATGATCAAGCAGGCGGTGCAGCCCTGCCACGCCAACGTCGTAAATTGCCTCCGCGCGATTTCCCATCACAAGACTTGTCACAAGCGCTTCTTCCGCCACGGGAATATCGCTTGTGCCCGCGGAAACAATCAGAACCAAACCTTTACCGGTAAGGACGCGACTGCGCTCGATTGTGATGGCGCTTGAAAGCGGCCAGAATTTCGCTGCCCGTGCTACGCGTTTCACCGCGGTGAATACCGCGCGGTTCGCGCGCGTCACCAGCACGCTTTGGCGCGCGCCCGAGGGACGCAGCAGTCCTCTCACAATCGCCGCAACCTGCGCGGGAGTTTTTCCGCTTGCGAAAACCACCTCTGCGAATCCCTGCCGCAGCGTACGGTGATGATCAATCTTCGCGAATCCCAAATCCTCAAATGGCAAATGCTTCAGCCGCGCCACAGCCTGCTCAATCCCGAGTTTCCCCGCGCGCACTTGCTCCAGCAATCGAGTTAGGTCGTTCTGATTCACAGCGATTATTTTACCGCAGGTTGGAATCCACGGAGGAATTATGGCGCGGAATCGCCCATCAGTTTACGCACCGGCTGGTTATCCGCGAAAACCTGCCAGTGAGCGACAAGTCCATCACGAACAACAGCCTTCCAGGCGGCAGGAATTTCCCAGAAGTTTTCTTTCTTCAATTTGCCGTCCACGGCAAATGTTCCGCGCGCCGTTCCGAACACCGCAACCGTGTCGTCCTTCGCAAGAATTTCCTCGTGCGAAACTTTATAGTCCGGAATCATTTCATGGTACATGCGCCATCCGGTGCGCATCGCTTCTCGGCTCACGATTCGCGCGCCCAGTGCGTCTACGAAAACATGATCCGGCGTCATCGCCGCGCAAATCGAGTCCACGTCTCCGGAATTTATCCGCTCCATGAAATCTAGTACCACTGCGACCGGCTCTTTTTCAGCCATCTCCGCCTCCCGCGCGACGCATTCTAACACTTGCACGCTGCGCGGCGGTACTTACGAGTTCGCTTTTCGTCGTTGCAATTGTACGTGGAGGTGGGTGAGTTCTTCCTGGCGTACAGATTCGGCCTTTCGCGGCTCGCGCATCTCTTTTGCCACGCTCGCCAGCGTCTGGTTATTCGTCTGTTTCAATGATGCCCGTTTGCTACTCGCTTTTATAAGCATGGATCCAGTGTGTCACCGATTCCGGGCCAAAACAGTCCCATTTGGCACTATCAAGCCCCAATTCGGGCTGGCCCGCCGAACGTCTTTCCGGCAAACGTTTCCACCAAGGTCCCTTCCTTGACTTTGCCGAAACCGCCCGCCTAGACTGAAATAGTCTTCCCTGCACAGTTTTTCGCGGCTTGGTCAGGTCAAACGAGGCGATTCAAGGAGCAGTAATTGGGCAAGGTCATCACAGTGGGCGTCACCGGTGCGTCTGGAGCCATCCTGGCGCGCGCCGCGCTGCGTCTGCTGGAAGCCGATGACCGCGTCTCCCGCGTCCATCTGGTGGTCACGGAGGCGGGGCAGCGGCTGCTCGCGCAGGAGCTTGGAGTTAGCGCCGCCGATCCGAAGCAATTGCCCACCTTGCTCAGCGGCACCCGCGCTCAGAAAATTGAACTACTGCCGAATCGCGATATCGGCGCGTCCATCGCTTCGGGCAGCTATTCCGTTGACGCCATGATCGTCATTCCGTGTTCGGCAGGCACTCTCGCTTCCATCGCGAATGGAGCCAGCGACGATTTGCTTGCGCGGGCTGCGGATGTTTGTTTGAAGGAGCGCCGCCCGCTGCTACTTTGTTTGCGCGAAACTCCGCTCAGCCGCGTGCATCTGCAAAATATGCTTCGCGCGCAGGAAGCAGGCGCGGTCGTCATGCCCGTTGTGCCGGCGTTTTATTATTCGCCTCAAACAATTGACGATCTTGTGGAACAATTTGTTTGCCGCGCGCTGGCGCAGCTCGGTCTGCCACAGGAGCAGCAATTTCGATGGGAAGGCGGCGCGAAATCACGCGCCCGCGAAGCGTAGCTAGAAATCATCTATGACGAACAGCCGCATCCGCACCGTGCTCGAAATGATTAAGTTCGAGCACTCTATTTTCGCGTTGCCATTCGCGCTGACGGCGGCGCTGCTTGCCGCGCGAACTGTGCACGCGAGCACCGGCGGTATTGCGTGGCCTACCTGGCAACAAATTGCGTGGATTGTCGTCGCCATGATTGGCGCGCGGTCTTTCGCCATGACGATCAATCGCATCGCCGACTTGCGCTACGATTCCGAAAATCCTCGCACGCGAAATCGGGCGCTGGTTACGGGCGCGCTCACAGTTCCGTTCGCGTGGGCGTTCACCGTGTGCGCTGCGGCGCTGCTCGTCATTGCCGCTTGGCGCTTGAACCGTCTCGCGCTGGAACTTTCTCCCGTCGCGCTCGGCGTGCTTTTCTTTTATTCCTACACCAAGCGATTCACGTCGTGGTCGCACGTCGTTCTTGGATTTTGTCTCGGGATTTCGCCCGCTGCGGCGTGGATCGCCATCGCCGGCTCGCTGGACGCGCGCATGCTCATCCTCTGCGCTGCCGTCACGCTGTGGGTCGGCGGGTTCGACGTTCTCTATGCGTGCCAGGATGTGGAGTTTGATCAGCGCTCGGACCTTTTCAGCATTCCGCGACGTCTCGGAGTTGCGCGCTCTCTAGTCATCGCGCGCGTCATGCACATCATCATGATTTCGCTGCTGGCGTGGCTGGCCGCGAGCTTCGCGCTGCCGTGGCCCGCGTGGATGGGGATAGCCGTCGTAGCCGCCATGCTCGTCTGGGAACATTCGATGGTTTCCGCCAATGACCTGAGCCGCCTGAATGCTGCGTTTTTCACCATAAACGGCTATATTAGTGTTCTGTTCTTTTTGTTCTGGGGAGCGGCGGTTTGGGTTTCCGCAACGTAGCCGGTCTCAAGCCTTAGCAAATTATGTCCACTGCTCACACTAGCGAACTCCAAATCGCCGACGCCCGTCTGCGGCCGATCGCCGATAAAGTTTTGGCCGACGAACGCCTTAGTGCAGTTGATGGCGTCATGCTCTATCGCTCGCCCGACTTGCTCGGCGTTGGCTGGCTCGCGAATCACATTCGCGAAAAGCGTCACGGAGATATTTGCTACTTCAATGTGAACCGGCACATTAATCCCACGAACATTTGCGTTGCCCATTGCAAACTTTGCGCCTTCGGACGCGATCCGACTGCGCCCGGCGCTTACAATTTCGCTCTGGATGAAATTTATCAGCGCGCCGCGGAAGGCGTTCGCTCCGGAGCCACCGAATTTCACATGGTAGGCGGCCTGCATCCCGATCTGCCGTTTGAATATTTTCTGGATATGATTCGCGGACTGAAGCAGCGCTGCCCCACGGTGCATTTGAAAGCGTTCACCATGGTTGAGGTGGGCTACTTCTCGCGCATCGCCAAGCTCAGCGTTCGCGAAGTTCTCGTGGCCCTGAAAGAAGCCGGCGTGGATTCACTTCCCGGCGGCGGCGCGGAAATTTTCAATCCGCGCGTGCGCAGAATTATTTGCGATCACAAAACATCGGGCAAACAGTGGCTGGAAATCGCGCGTATCGCGCACGAAATCGGATTGCGCTCCAACGCCACCATGCTTTACGGCCACATCGAAAACGAAGAAGAGCGCGTCGAGCATCTGCTGCTTCTACGCGAACTGCAGGATGATACGCACGGCTTCCAAACATTTATTCCGCTCGCGTTTCATCCGGAAAATACCGCACTAGCGCATTTGCCCAAAACCACGGGCTTTGACGATCTGCGCGCCATCGCTGTCTCGCGCCTGCTGCTGGATAATTTCGACCACATCAAAGCCTACTGGGTGATGCTGACGCCGCGCATCGCGCAAATCGCGCTTCGTTTCGGCGCCGACGACATTGACGGCACCATCGTCGAAGAAAAAATTTATCACGATGCCGGAGCCACCACCGAGCAATTCACGCCGCGCAGCGAACTCGAACGCCTGATTCGCGCCGCCGGACGCGTCCCATTTGAGCGCGACACTTTGTATCGTCCCGTCGTGCGCACTATTCCCGCTTCCGATTTGCCCCAGGCAGGCCCCGGATTCGTGCCATCCGCCACACTTACGCTCAACGTTTAACTATGCAGCGTTTTACTCCAATCATTCATCCAACCCACGAGGAGGAATAAAAAATGGTTCGCAAAGCTTCCGCAATCTGGCAAGGCTCTCTGAAAGAAGGCAAAGGCAATATTTCCACGGAAAGTGGAACTCTCTCAAACGCGCAATATTCTTTTTCCACTCGTTTTGAGAATGGCAAGGGCACGAATCCGGAAGAGTTGATCGCCGCGGCGCACGCGGGCTGCTTCACGATGGCGCTTTCCGGCCAATTGGGCGCCGCAAATATTACGCCGGAAAGTTTGGAAACTACCGCTTCCGTAACAATGGAAAAACTCGAGGCAGGGATGACCATCACGAAAGTTCATCTCGATGTCGCCGCGTACATCCCCGGCGCCGATCAGGCCGCTTTCGACAAAGCCGCCGCGAACGCCAAAGCTGGCTGTCCAATTTCGCGCCTGCTGAAAGCCGAAATCACCATGACGGCCAAGCTAGTCACGGAGCGTTCCACCAGCGCATAGTCGCGCCACGAAAAGTTTGCCGCGATTCACGCTGAATTTCGTAGGGGCGCTGCTTGCTGCGCCCTTTCTCGAATCTTCGCCAAATTTTATTCGGAGGAATCATGAACGCAATCGTCGTCCACGAATTCGGCGCACCGGAAGTTATGAAACTCGAAGACGTGCCGCCGCCAAAGCCCGGCTCCGGCCAACTTCTGGTGCACGTGCGCGCCGCGGGCGTGAATCCTGCCGACACTTACATGCGCTCCGGAAATTACGCGCGCAAGCCCGCGTTGCCTTACACTCCCGGCAATGACGGCGGAGGCGTCGTCGAATCCGTCGGGCCGAACGTTTCGCAGTGGAAAGCCGGAGACCGCGTTTACCTCGCGGGCAGCATCACCGGAACGTATGCCGAATACGCGATCGTCGCCGCGGCTGACGCGCACGCACTTCCCGATCGCATCAGCTTCGCGCAGGGCGCCGCTCTCCACATTCCGTACGCCACCGCCTACCGCGCGCTTTTCCAGATCGGAAAATCCAAAGCGAACGAATGGGTTCTGGTCCACGGCGCAAGCGGAGGCGTCGGCATTGCCGCCGTGCAATTTGCGCACGCCGCGGGAATGCGCGTAATCGGCACCGCAGGCACAGATCGCGGACGCGAACTGGTGAAGCGCGAAGGCGCCGACCATGTTCTGGATCACAAAGCTCCGGATTTCGCCGCGCAAATCGCGAAGCTCACCGAAGGGCGCGGTCCGGACATAATCATAGAAATGCTCGCCAACATTAATTTGGGCAACGATCTGAAGATGCTCGCGCCTCGCGGACGCGTGGTCATCGTCGGCAGCCGCGGCGACGTTCAAATTACTCCGCGCGATTTGATGCAGCGCGAAGGCGCGATTCTTGCCGTCATGTTGTGGAATGTGCCGGCGGAAGAAATGGCGCAAATTCACGCGACGATTCACGCGGGGCTTACGAATGAAAGTCTCAATCCGGTTGTCGGCAAGGAATTGCCGCTGGCTGACGCCGTTCAAGCGCACAAGGAAGTTATGGAGCCGGGCGCTTACGGCAAGATAGTTCTGATTCCTTAGCGACTCGGTTGGCCATGTACCTTGCCCGCCGCGGCGGGAACGCGGTGATTTTCCGCCGTATAAGTCGACCCATGTGAATTCAGGTTTTCGTGTCGCAGACATTCCTGTCTGTGCGCCTTCAACAAAATGGTATAAATTAAAACTGTGAGATATCGAGCTTTTCTCGGCGCGTTGCTCCTAACAGGTCTAGTTTTCGCTCAAGAGCCGGTGCGGGCGCAAACTAGAAATGGAACTGCTCCACAGAACACAAGCTGTAAAGTTCAATAAGACGAGATTGAGATTTTTGCCAGCTTCCTAAAAGAGAAGGCGCCTCCACACGTTGAGACGGTTCTCTTAACTGAGACTGACGCGATCGATGTGGACATTGACTCTGTCAATCTTCCGCTCGCCGTCGAAGGGCACGGAATTCCTCCCGAGATGCGAGTTGATTTCAAGGCGAAAAATAAGTCGAACTGCGTGATCGAACCCTTCGCTGGTATCATGAATCTCAGCTTCATCTCCAAAACCGAACACGACCGGCTTTTCCGTGCAGGATGGAGTGAGTTTCACAAAAGGTATGGTAAAGATGCTCTGATGGTCACGTTCTCACGCGTGGCCTTCAATTCTGACAAGACTCTCGCACTTCTTCATGTTTCAAGTGGTGTCGACCAGGATGCTGCCGGAGGAACCTGATACCTGCTTGAAAAAAAAGATGGTAAGTGGCTCATTAGATCTCATATTGAAACCTGGACTACCTAGACGCCTACCCGAAATTGCTGGTGTCCAATCCCCGGCCCGCCGCCACTCGTTCTCCTCGTTGACACCCCCGCCGCGCGCCTTATAATAGTGATGCTTTCGTTACCCGGCGCCCAGCATAGACCCCCACTCATGCCAGCGTGCGGGAAGTTTTCAGTCAAGCTTCCAACTATGATTCGCAGCTAGAAACCGAACCGTGGCCAACCCAACCAACTTCGCGGCAATTCTCTGGCTCCTGCAGAATCCGTTCTCCGAATATTGGCACCGGCAGACTGACGTGCACAGCAATCCATTCCGCGGAATGTATCAATTCAACGGATTCGATCTCGCCATCATCATTCCGTATTTCATCGTGCTGGTCGTCCTGGCGTTGTACGGCATGCACCGCTACGTCATGGTCTACAATTTTTATAAGTATCGACAGAATGTTCCCGGGCCGCCGCCGGAAGTTTCCGAATGGCCGCGTGTTACCGTGCAGCTTCCGATTTTTAACGAGCGCTACGTGATCGAGCGGCTCGTCGAAGCTGTTTCGCATTTTGATTATCCGCGCGAACTTCTCGATGTTCAGGTTCTGGACGATTCCACCGACGAAACTTGCGCGATTGCTCGTGCGTGTGTCGAGCGTTTTCAGGCGCTCGGAATGCCCATCACCTATTTGCACCGCACAAATCGCGAAGGCTACAAAGCAGGCGCGCTTGCTGAAGGGTTGAAAGTTGCGAAGGGCGAATACGTCGCGATTTTCGACGCTGACTTTCTTCCCGCGCCGGATTTTCTTCACCGCACGCTGCCTTATTTCACGAATAAAGAAATCGCGATGGTCCAGACTCGCTGGACGTATCTGAACGCCGATTATTCTCTACTCACTCAAGTCGAACACATCCTGCTCGACGGACATTTTGTAATCGAACATGGCGCGCGCTCGCGACGCGGCTCATTTTTCAATTTCAACGGCACCGCTGGCGTGTGGCGGCGCACTGCGATTGATGACGCCGGTGGCTGGCAGCACGACACGCTCACCGAGGACACTGATCTTTCCTATCGCGCGCAGCTCAAGGGCTGGCACTTCCTTTATTTGCCGGATATCGAATGCGCGTCTGAATTGCCAGTGGAAATGAATTCCTTCAAATCGCAACAAGCGCGCTGGGCCAAGGGCTTGATGCAGACCGCGAAGAAAATCTTGCCGCGCGTGATGCGCTCGGACGAGCCGTGGCACGTAAAGGCCGAAGCGTTTTTCCATCTTACCGCGAACATTAGCTACCCGTTGATGGTGGTGCTTTCCACCATGCTGCTGCCCGCGATGATCGTGCGCTTTTATCAGGGCACTTTTCAGATGCTGGTAATTGATCTACCGCTATTTCTCGCTTCCACATGTTCGATTTCAAGTTTCTATCTGGTCGCACAACGCAATCTGCATCCAAAAACCTGGAGGAAAACTTTTCTGTATATGCCATTCGTTATGGCCATCGGCATCGGTATTTCCATTCGCAATGCCGTAGCTGTTCTCGAAGCTCTGTGGGGAAAGAAATCTGAATTTGTGCGCACGCCGAAATACAACATGGCGGCCGCACGCGTAACACTTGCGAATATTCCGGGTCACGATGTGGCGCAGCAAGAAGCGAAGGTATCCGGCGAATCGAATCGTAAGGGAAGCTGGTCCAGGCTTTCCTATCGCAACAAGGGTGGCTGGCTGCCATACGCTGAGGTCGGTCTTGGACTCTATTTTGCCGCCACAGTTTTTTACGCATTCAAGAACGAAAACTACGCGACCATTCCATTTCTTCTGCTTTTTGTTTGGGGATATCTTTACACCGGCGTAATGTCGCTCGGTCAGGCGTACTTTGAGCGGCTTCGCTTCGGGTCGCTGCCGGCTCCGCCGGAACCGCGCCCTGCTGCGAGCGGCGCGCCGGGATTCTGACGCGGCGTTTCGTAAGCCTCTCTTCCCGCGAAATTATCCTTGCTTAGAATAATTATCTTTGATAAACATCTGCGGCGCTGCCGATCGGTCGGTGAAGGAGAAACTCATGCGCCGCACAATCATCTGTCGTTGTTGTATTCTCATTCTGATTGCTGCGTGTATTTCAATCGTGCCAGCCGGCGCGCAGCAGAAGCGCGGCCCGTCTACCCCCGAGGAGCGCGCGAAAGCCGTAGCGCTGGCGCATCAGCTGGAAGATCAGCCACTGGGCCCCGGCGCGGCCGATGCCCGGAAATGGCTGACCATCTGGCTGATTGAAATTCCGGATATCTCGGTAGAGTTCTGTCCTTCCGTCCTGGGCCCTGATCTAGTTATCAAGAAAAATAATGCCACTGAGATTTCAGCCCAGATGATGTATTCGCAGTTGGCATTCATGATCGAAAATCCGGACAAAGCGAAAGACCGCACTGCGGTATTTGTGACCGGAGTTAAGGGCGCGCTGAAGGCCTATCAGGCTATTCAGAAGGACAAACCGAAGACTCAATTCAAGTCGCTCGATGATCTTCTGGCGCAGCAACAAAACGGAACGTTGGACGGTGCGGTGAAACAGTCGGTGGCCGCGAACTGTAAACAGAATGTCGGCGGCGGTAAGTGAAATTTGTAGTTTGCGTCGCCGCGCTTGACCTCCCTCAGGCGTCACGAGCGCGCTGGGCGTTCTGTGACGGGGTTTTCGCCTGCGCCGGGTAGATCAGTTTTTGCGCCGCCGGCGGATTCTCCGGCGAGCAACTCGTTCACACCCGGATATGCGTAGATTGTCGGCGCCTTAGTTGCAGGCAGCCCTCCAGTGTCGGCGGTGGGACCGTAGTTGCTGTGCAGCGCGTGACCCAGCATCCGCGCCATCGCCATTAGTTGCCCGCGATGGTGCGAAGTGTGAGCAATTCTTCGCGTCATAACCCATGCGCGCAAACGCTTCGCTTCAAAGAACGCTACATTTTCTTCCCACCACGGTTCACGCTTTTTACGCAGGGCGGCGAGACGCTTTTCGCTATCTTCCGCATAGCGTTTGATGAATTCCAATCGCGTCTCCTGCTTTGGTAGCGGCGGCGCGCTCACATCAATACCAAGCATGGTGCGAAACCACGCGTCCTCGCTCATGCACTGATGGACCATTTGCTCGTGGACGCTGCGCCCTCGCGCATCATCGGCGCGCGGACGTACGGGCAAATCCGCGTCGGTAAATTCGCTCCACACGCTCAGCACCTTCACTCGCTCCGTGTCGTATGTCTCTACAAGAAAATCGTAAATCATTTCTTCGATCCCTTCGTGTGCGCTCGAATCTTTCCTGGTTTCTTTGTGCCTCTCGACGAAGCCGCGCCACTCGTCCTCTTCGCTCCCGCGGTCAATTCCGCTTGCAATTTCTTGGTCAGATTCGCAAACACTAGTTCATACGACTTGTTCACCAGCCTGAATACTTCGTCCCGCGGCAGCGCGCGCTCGTTTTCAATTGCGATCCATTTCGCGCGCGCCATGTACGGCGCTGGAATCACTCCCTGACGCTCAACCAACTCCGCGAATTCTTCGGGGTCGGCTTTCAACGTAATCCAAACGGGAGCAGGTTCCAGCGGCATTCCGGCAAACATTTTGCCGCCTACTTTGAACAGCAGATCATTGCCCCACTGGATTTGTTCCGTGGTGTACGGAAGAGAGAGGCAGTGCTGTCTTACCCATTCAATATCCATTCCCGCAGGCTACCGCAAAAAAATTTGCGAGTCGAGAGCAGGCTCCCGACTCGCAAATTTGTTACCTCAACTGAACTGAGGCTACGTAATTGAGCTAAGACTACTTCTATTGCGCTAAGACTACTTCGTGCCTCCGCGCCCAGCCGCTGGTTTGGCTGCCGGCTTAACTGCAGGCGTCGTTGCTCCCGCCGGCTTCAGACGCGGCACCGCCGTTGCTCCTGGTCCCGGTTCGGGCACCGGTTTTGGCATATCCGCCGCTGAAAAACGCGGAATCATTTCATCCGCCATCGCCAGTGCATAAACGGCCGACGCGATTTCCACCGCGCCTTCACGCACGTCGTTTTCGTAAATGCGTTCGTAGGTGTCGTAATTCGTGTGATGTGTGAACGAGTTGTAGTCAAATCCATCCTGACTTAGCCCGATGCCCGGCAGCCCGGCGTTATTAAATGACGTGTGGTCCGTTCCGCCCGTCGCGCGGCTGGCTCCCGCGCTGACGCCGGTGAAACCCCAGTCGGTGAATGGCATCATGACTGGGCGAAGCATATCCGCAGCAGCCGGTGGCCCGAAAATTCCCGCGCCGCGCGGTTTGCCAGTGCCGGAATCAATGTTGAAATATGCATCCAGCTTTGCGAATTCCGGCTTCGGATCTTCCGCGCTGCCGAAGTGCTGCTTCACATAGGCCAGCGAGCCGAGTAATCCTTCTTCTTCGCCGCTCCACAGCGCCACGCGAATTGTGCGCCGCGGTTGCACGTGCAAAGCCTGCAGAATTCGGATCGCCTCCAGCATCATGCTGGATCCAATTCCGTTATCGGTCGCGCCGGTTGCGTCGTGCCACGAATCATAGTGGCCGCCAAGCATCACGACTTCGCCGGCCTTATCCGTGCCGGGAATTTCTCCTACTGCGTTGTAGGAAGTGTTCCCTTCCGGATAAATTTCATTCTTGATGTTGATTCGCAGCCACACCGGAGTTCCATCCGCTATGATTCGCGAAATTCGTCCGTAGTCTTCGTTGCGCATCACTAGCGTCGGCACCACGCGCGTGATGTCATAGTAGTTCGCTTGCTGCGCTACGATCAATCCATACGCGCGGCCCGCATCGTTAATTCTTACCGCCGCGTGGTTATCCACCAGGAAATTATCAACCGCGCGGGCAACTTCCTGCGCCGTCAATTTTCCGTCAGCCGGAGCAGCCGCGCCTCGTCCTCCTCCTGCCCCTCCACGCCGTCCGCCGGCCGGATTATTCGGATCGTACCGCGCTTTCCATTGTTCCTCGGTGCTACGCAGCGGCAACGGATAGCAATTCTCGGCAACTTCCACATGCTTGCCGACCATCACGATGTGTCCGGCAACTTTCGCCTTCATCGAATCCAGATACGCGTCCAGCTCTTCCTTCGTCGGCATGGATGGAGGAGTAGCAGGCGTTTCTGCGGCAGGGTTCGGTGGCGCCGCCCAATCGGTTTCTTCGCAAGTTGGCGGTGGCGGGCCCGCGGCAGCGCCGCGTCCGCCTCCCGCGCCGCCTCGACCTGCGGCTCCGATTCCGCCGAGTCCCGGCGGAGTCAGCATCACCACGCTTGATTCCACCAGGCCGTTCGTACTCGGCGTCCAAGCCAGCGGCTTCACAATCACTTGTCCGTGAAATGGTCTTACCGCGTCCGCCTGCAGCAGAAGATTATCCCAGCCCGGCGCCGGAGCAGCCGCGCTCGGCGGCTGGAACGTCCACGGTTCCAGGTGAACGTTGGAGAGTCCCCACGACTTCATGGTCGCTACGGCCCAGTCATCCGCAGCCTTCAGACCCGGCGTACCTGTCACGCGCGGCCCGTGCACGTCGGCCACTTCGTGAATGAGCCACATAATTTTGGAATTGTTTGTTTCTTCGGCTTTTATTTTCACGTACATATCCGTCATGCTAGGCGCCTGCGCCGGCAGCGGCATCGCCGCTAGCAGGCAAAGCGCAACCGCGCCCGCGTAAATCTTCGATCTCGACATGTCTCCTCCTGGATTCATCACTGCGCGCCCATTCTATCTATTTTTGGGCGGATTTGTAGCGCGAATTAATCGCCAGCCAGAATCCCGCAGCGCCGGAGAAAAGGGCGGACTATCTCCAATTCCGCTTTGCCGTCCGATTGGCTAGAATGCCGTGTCCTACGAATGCGAGGCCAACGATGGATGAGCGCGAGCTTTTGAAATCAAAACTTTCGATGCGGCTAACCAGAGCAGCGGGCGCCATCGCGCTCTGCGCGGCCGCGGCGCTGCTGATGCTTGCGCCGCCAGCTCACGCGCAATACCGCCAGCGCGAACCAAACAGCGAATATGCCGCGCGGCGGGCGCGTCTGAGGGCGCAGATGGATGCGCCCGTTGTGATCTTCGGCTACACGGGTAAAGAAAGCGCCAGCGAGGCTTACGTTTTCAATCAGGAAAATAATTTTTACTATCTAACGGGGCACAACGAAGAAGGCGCGGCGCTTCTCTTAATTCCGAATGGCGCGGAGACAAAAGGCTGGACGGGCCCGAAAGAACTTCTCTATTTACCTACGCGCAATCTCGCCACGGAGCGCTGGAATGGACCGCGTATCGGGCCGGACGATCCCGGAGTGCAGGAAAAAGTTGGATTCAGCGAAGTCCGAAACTTTACAAAATTCACCGCGGATCTTCAGCAGCTCGCAAAAAACTATCCAACTTTTTACACGCTGCTGCCTCACAGCGATGACGCCGGATATCCGCACGCGCAAAACTGGGTGAATTGGCTGAACAGAAATGTTTTGGGTACGAAGCTCGCGCAAGTTGGAGCACAAATCGGCGCACTCCGCCAAATTAAATCCGCGGGCGAAATCGCGCTGCTTACCCGCGCGATCGAGCTTTCAGTGGACGCTCAGCTCGACGCGATGCGTAACATGCGTCCGGGATTGATGGAATATCAAGTGGCTGCGCGAATGGTGAAGATCCATCAGGAAGGTGGCTGCGAAACTGAGGCTTATTCGCCGATTGTGGGAACCGGATTTAATTCCACCGTGCTGCACTACGATAAAATCGGCGCGAAAATCGAAGATGGCGACATCGTCGTACTTGATGTAGGTGGGCAATTTTCCGGCTATACCGCCGACATCACGCGCACTTTGCCTGCGAATGGAAAATACACGGCGCGCCAACGCGAAATTTACGACATCGTGTACGGCGCGCAACAAGCCGCACTTGACGCGCTGAAACCCGGCGTTCGCATTACGCGCACGCAGAATGGCAAGGATCTTTATCAGGTTGCCTTCGCCTACATCAACACGCACGGTAAGGATTTGCACGGCCAGCCGCTAGGCAAGTACTTTATTCACGGCCTTGGACATCACCTGGGTTTGGATGTGCACGACGCTGGCGATCCCGGCCGGATTCTCGAACCCGGAATGGTGGTCACCATCGAGCCGGGAATTTATATTCCGGAAGAACAGCTGGGCGTGCGCATTGAGGACGACGTGCTTATCACTGCGACCGGATATGTTTTACTGACGCAGCGCCTGCCACGCTCTGCCGATGAAATTGAGAAGGTGATGGCGGAAGGAAAGAAGGCGCGCGCCGCAAATGAGACGGCGGCGCCATTGGCCGCTGGCCAAGCCGCGCCGCGTTGACCGCCTTTGCGAAGGGCCGCTATAATACAAATTCACGGTGCGTATCTGCGTTAAACGATTGCGGCACCGCACGAACTGCTGGCTCAGTTTTGCCCGCCGTTGATTCCGATAACAGTAAGTGCAACCGACAACATCAGGTACATCCGATAGCATCAGGAGCTTGAAAAATGATTAAGGCGACTCAACTGCGCCCCGGAATGATTATTGTCCACGACGGACAGCTTTATACAGTCTTCAGCGTTGACCATCGCACGCCCGGCAACAAGCGCGCCGCGATGGCAACAAAAATGCGCAATTTGAAAACCGGAACGATTATTGACTACCGGTTTCGCGCGGAAGAATTTCTGGAACGCGCCATCGTGGACGAAATCGAATATCAATATATGTACTCCGACGGCGAAGGCCACCACTTCATGAACACACAGGACTACGAACAGATGACCCTATCTCCCGAAGTGCTGGGAGAAGCCGCCTACTATTTGATTGGCGATATGAACGTGCACGTGGAATTTTACGAGGGCAAACCAATTGGTGTGGCGCTGCCGGATACGGTTGACCTGAAGGTTGTGGATACCGAGCCGACCCTGCAAAAAGCAACAGCCAGCGCCGTGATGAAGCCCGCGAAACTCGAAACAGGTTTGACGATCAACGTGCCGCCATTCATCAACAACGGCGACAAAATCAAGGTGGACACGACGGAAGCGCGATACATTCAACGCGCGTAAGAATTATTCACCAGGTCACGGAACGTTTCTTGAGCGTCTCCGCGGTGAGTGCTGTTAATGTTGTAGCGAGCGATCGCGCCTACGCCACGCACATATCGCGAATGTCCGGCGCGCTTTCCAACATTTCTTCAAATTCATTTACCAGGCGCAGATCCCACCATCCGCGCCGGCATTCTTCGCGCAGTATTTGAAAAGCTTTTTCTGTGGAAAGCGCCGCGCGGTAAGGACGGTTCGTGGTGAGCGCGTCAAACACATCCACAATCTGCAGAATGCGCGCGGTAATCGGAATCTGATCGCCGCGCAATTTATCCGGATATCCTGTGCCGTCCTGATGCTCGTGATGATGCCGGATAATTGGAAGCACCATCCGCAACGATTTCAGGGGCGCGCAAATCCGTTCTCCAACCACCGGATGTGTTTCCATAATTAAACGTTCTTCCTTCGAAAGCGGCCCGGGTTTCAGCAGAACGTGCTCGGGCACAGAAACTTTTCCAATGTCGTGCACGATTCCCGCGCGGCGCAACGCGATTTGCTGATCTTCAGGCAGAGCCAGACGCACAGCGAGCGCGCTGGAATATCGTGAAAGGCGATCGCAGTGGCCTTCGGTGTAGGTGTCCTTGGCTTCGATGCTGCGCGCCAGCATGAAGAGCACGCTTTCCGCGCTTTCGAGTTCGTCGGTGAAGCGTTTCACTTTCAGAAGAGAGCGGACGCGCGCCAGCAATTCATCGCGGTTCAGCGGCTTGCTGATGAAATCATCGGCGCCGCTTTCGATTCCTTCCACACGGCTTTCGGGATTCGCGAGTCCTGTAATCAAAACGACGGGTATCAATCGAGTGTCCGCGTGGGATTTAATATGGCGGCAAACAGAAAATCCGCTGCGCCCCGGCATTAGGACGTCCAACAGAACCAGATCAACGGGGTTTTCGGCGAGGGCGATAACGGCGGCGTCGCCATCTTCGACCGCCAGAACGCGGTATCCTTGCGCGCGCAGCATGTAATCCAGCGCTATTCGCACGTCGGCATTGTCGTCAGCCAAAAGAATTGTCAGCGGTGTTTCTGAAAACGACAAAACTCCTCCACTTTGCTGAACAATTTCAAACAGGGACGATCCGCATAAGGCGGCTTTTGAAAATGCCAAGGCAGGGACGACTAACCTAACAATCCTTGCCCAGCCGTGTCAAGAGAAACTGTGAAGAAAAGCGGGTTCGCTAGGCGAAAACACGGGCGAAGATCGCGTCCACCGCATGCAGTTGGCGATGCAGGCTGAAGGCGTGCGCGATTTTTTCGGAATTCAGATGACGAGTGATGCGCTCGTCGGTGGCGACACGTTCGCGGAAAGTTTCGCCGCCTTCCCATGCGGCCATGGCATGGGACTGAACCCACTTGTACGCTTCATCGCGCGGCGCGCCTGCTTCCACCAAATCCAGCAGAAGCTGGCCGGAAAAAATCAGGCCGCCGGTGGATTCCAGATTGTAATTCATGCGCTCGGGAAAAACGCGCATGCCGGAAACGATTTCTGTAATTTTCGCGAGCATGTAGTCCACAAGGATTGTGGAATCCGGCAGAATAATCCGCTCGACGGAGCTATGCGAAATGTCCCGCTCGTGCCACAGCGCAACATCCTCCAGCGCCGCCATACTGTTTGAGCGCACGACGCGCGCGAGTCCGCAGATTTGTTCACAACCCACGGGATTGCGTTTGTGCGGCATCGCGGAACTTCCGCGCTGTTCGCCGCCAAATGGCTCTTCGGCCTCGCGGACTTCCGTGCGCTGCAAGTGGCGGATTTCGAGCGCGATTTTTTCAAGCGTGGCGGCAATGATCGCGAGCGTCGTCACGTACTGCGCGTGACGATCCCGCTGCATTACTTGAGTAGTTATGGGATCGACCACCAGCCCCAGCCGAGCGCAGATCTTTTCTTCGATTTCCGTGCCGAGATGAGCGGCGTTGCCGACCGCGCCGGAAACTTTTCCGACAACCACTTGCGAGGCGGCCGCTTTAAATCGTTCCTGATTGCGGCGGTTTTCCGCGAACCAGTTAGCTACCTTCAAACCAAACGTGATTGGTTCGGCGTGCATTCCGTGCGTGCGTCCGATTTGAATTGTGTGTTGAAATTCGTGTGCGCGTTTATTCAATACTTCGCCGAACTTCGCCAGTGCCGCTTCGATCAGCCGCGACGCATCGCGAAGCTGCAAAGCCTGCGCGGTATCTACGACGTCGTTGGAAGTAAGTCCGTGATGCAGCCAGCGCGCGGCGGCCGGATCGCCGATCGATTCGGTGACGGTCATGGTGAACGCGATTACGTCATGCTTTACGCGTGATTCGATTTCATGGATGCGCGCTACGTCAATTTTCGCGCGCTCGCGAATAATTTTCGCCGCGTCCTTGGGCACCTGTCCGGCTTCGGCCAGCGTTTCCGTGGCGGCGACTTCAACGTCCAGCCACTTCTGAAAGCGATTTGCGTCGTTCCAAACTCGGCCCATTTCTTCTCGAGTGTAACGATGGATCAAGACGCGCTCCTCCGCACCGGCTGGTTTTCAGATGCGCCAGCCTCAAGATAATGCCCTAAATGTCGGGGGAATTCCCTGCACTATGATACCTGAATTGGACTTGCAGTGCTTGTGAGCCGGCGAATCGCACGTGTTAAGTGATCGGACATATCAGGAACCCACAAACGGGCTATATCCTCTTCGTTCGCGGAACCCAATTCATAACTTTGGTGAGAAAATGCCGGTCGATGAACCAGGCGCTATCTTGCCTAAGCGGCCGAGCCGGGAGGGGAGATGAGAAGAGGACGCGCTGCTGCGGCATTTGTTTTTTTTGCTCGAGTGCGTATCGCCATTCACAGTCGGAATTGCGCGCGCGCAAAGTACTTCAACGCCCGAAGAGCGCGCGAAATGGGTGCAGATTACTCGCAAGCTGGAAGTGAATCCGCTTGATAAGGATGCTATTAAAGATGCCGAATGGGCGCTTAAGAGAGTGATTGACGTGAAGGACATTCACGTGACGATCTGCGGCGGGGTCATGAAAGACCTGGGTGCCAACAAATACAAGTACGGCGGCAATTTGATACAGCAATACTTACTGGCGAGTGCGGCGTTTATGGTCGAGAACCCGGACAAGGCTAATGATTCCGCGGCGGCCAATAGAGCGGCCCTCGAAAGCGTTTTGAAAGCGTATGGCGCAATCGTTCGGCGGATACCGAAGGCAAAGTCCGAGAGTATTGACGGGCTTACGAAGACCCTGAGCGATGGCAAATTGTCGGAATATCTTCAAGAGAAGTGCAAGTGAAGGCGGCCTGAGTAAATTGGTCGTCTGCCTGAACACGAGGCGAATTCGAGCGAGCCGCGCAAAAAACTCGTAGAAATAGAATCCAATCTAATCGTCACGTCTACCATTATCAGCGGTTCTTGAAACCTGCCCAATCCGTCAGGTATTTGGTGATTGCGTTATCCACCATCTTATTGCGGTCGGCCGGCGGCCACGCGGAATTCCATGCTACGAAGTTCCCCGGAAGCGTCAGAATATTCTGGCGGCTTCCAAGGGCGCACAATACCGTCACTTGCCAGGCGCGATATTCGGCGTCATAAGGGTTCATTCCCGCGGGCGGCTGTGGACCGCGGATGTCAGCGATGTGAGCGCCAACGTGGGATATCGCGATGGAGAGCGCACTACCCTTCAGGCGATCCGCATCGAACAGTGAGTTGAACAGCAAACCATCGGACGAATTCTTGGCACCTTTCGCGCCATCGTTTTTCGGGACTTCATTTGCGACGCCGAATCCTACTTCCACTCCGTTGTCTTCGCCCTCCTTACCGAACGCCGCCGCAGCTTTCTCGACCTGTTCGCCGGCCTGACTCCCTGGGCCGAGGGCGCGGGCAACCTGGTGAGCAGCGGCGACGGGATCTCCGCCGGAAGATTCGCGCTGTGACTCATCTTTTGCCGTCGTGGCAGCCTTCGAGAAATCGATTTCCTGAGAGGAAATATCCGCGACCGATTCGAGGACCAGGCGTGCGGTGTATCGGTTGAGATTTCCGAATCCATTTGCCGAGATGACCTTGCCGGACCCATCGCGAACCAAAGCGGCGTCCTTCGTCCCGTCCAAACGTCCAACAAGCGTTGCGGTAACGGTATAACGCACGCAGCCCAGGCATATTCCGCCAATCTTGACCGGAGTGGATAGTAGAGAATCAAATTGCTTGAAGTTCTTATTATTCTTATCGAGTTTTACTGCAGCGCGACTTACGCCGGACACGGTGCCAGGATTATTTTTGCCAAGTTGAATTTGAAGGAATGCAATGGGGCCAGCCTTTGCTTTCGTGCCCTCGGGATACGCAAGCCAAATTGCATTAATGGGCTGATTGCAGCTTAAATCTTTGATCACAAACTCGTCGAACCCGGCGACTACCGTGCCCTTGATTTGCACCGTTTTTCCATCGAATGACGAAGGATTGGCGAGAATGTCGCAAACCGTGGTGTCCATCGTTTGCGCATCGGCCGTGCGTGAAAGAAAGGGGCAGAGCAGAAACACGGTCAAGATCAGTAGACGCCTCATTGGGTGACCCTCCGTCGCAACTGGCGGGGGATTCTAGTCTAGCGGTTACTGAATGGCAACTTGCCCTCAGTCATTAACAAACCCGACGCCGAGCCACATTTGAAAGCGACCTGCATCGTGATTGAAGTTGGCGATGCGTGCGTATAGAACTCCGAGTTGCAACCATCAGGTGTGGCAGAGGCTAACGTCGTCGAGGGCGACGGGCCGTTCCCCACCAAACCGGGTAATCTTGCAGGCAATCTAGTTGGCAAATGGCACCTAACCGCAAGGGGGGTACCTCGGTCTAATGATTCGGATGGATGGCGGAGATGCGGCACATGTGGCGCAGGCCCTTGGTGGCGATCAGGACGCATTTCGCGTGCTGGTTGAGCGCCACAGCCGAACCTTGTTCCGCCTGGCCTACCGAATGACGGGCAACGAACAAGACGCGGAAGAAGTGGTGCAGGAAGCGATGCTGCGGGCATACCGGCGATTGGACAAGTTTGAGGCGCGGTCAAATTTCGGCACGTGGCTTTACCGGATTGTCGTGAACTGCTCGCTGGACTTGATGCGCAAACGGCGTCCGGAAAATAAGAACTGCCAAGTTGCGAAGGGTGACGAATCGGAAACGCAGGATCCTCTGGATACCGTGGTGAGCAACGATCCCGGCCCCGACCGGCTGGCGCTGAGCGGCGAGTTGGGCGAGCAAGTTCGAGCGGCGATGATGACGCTGAGTCCCGTGGAGCGCACCGCGTTTGTGATGCGGCACTTTGAAGGGAACTCGATTGAAGAAATTGGAGAGACGCTGGGCCTGGGCGCGGGCGCGACGAAGAACAGCGTGTTTCGCGCCGTACAGAAATTGCGCCAGCATTTAGGACCGCTGGTCGGACATGGCCAAGCGAGAAACGCGAGCGGAGAAATTTAGTTAGACAAATTTGGTTAGGCAAATGGAGAGCGGGCAAAACGCGATGAAGTACACGGGCGGACATTTGAACGAAGGTGAACATCTGAACGAAGGACAGTTGCTGGATTATCGCTACGGCGATTTGGCGGACGCGGCGGCGCTGGTTGGCGAGCATCTGCACGAATGCGAGAAGTGCCGCGCATCTTATGAATCTCTGCGAAGTGTGCTGGCGATGGTGGAAGCGCTGCCGGTGGCCGAGCCCGGTCCGCATTTTGAAGCGCGCGTGTGGAACAAGATTACGCCGAAGCTGGCGCGTCCGGGATTTGACTGGAGCACGCTGACGGCGTGGATGTCTCCCAAGCGATTGGTTGCTATTGGCGCGGTGGCTGTGCTGATTGTTGCGGCGTTTTTGGCGGGAAGAATTTCGCGAACGCCGCAGGTTATTATGCCCGTCGCGCTGCAAGTTGCCGATAATACGAATTCTCCGGGTCAGGTTCGCGAACGAATTCTGCTGGTGGCTGTCGGCGATCATCTTGATCGCGCGCAGTCCGTGCTGATGGAAATTTCAAACGCGGAAGCGAGTGGCCTGGGCAGTACTCGAAATCAAGAAGTGGATATCTCGGATCAGCAGGAACGCGCCCAGGAAATGCTGGTTTCCAATCGACTGTACCGCCAAACAGCGGAACATTCCGGTGACAATGCCGTGGCAAGCGTTCTCGATGAGTTGGAGCCCGTGCTGTTGGAAATCGCGCACAGCCCCTCAAAAGTTTCCAGCTCGCAACTTGAAGAATTGCAACGCGGAATTGAATCGCGCGGACTGATGTTGAAGATTCGCGTGCTGGATTCAACGGTGCGAAACTTGGAAAAGCCTGCGATGCAGCATTCTGCGACGCGTGGCAGCTGAGAATTAGCGCCGAACATTTTTGATTACTCGAAGAAAGAAGGAAGCGAAATGAGAAGCACGAAAGAAATGTATCTACGCTCGGGAATTGGATTCGTTCTGGCTGCGATTGCGACGTTCGCGCTCGTACTGCCCGCAGGAGCGCAATCGCAGGGCCAAGGTCAAAGCAAGGGCCAGGGAACCGGCGGCGCTGAAAAATCGAAAGACAAAACGAAAGATTCCTCGGGCGTGAAGGGCGGCGTCAGCGGCGGCGTCGGCTATGGCAAGAGTTACGGCGGGGGTCTCGGACTTGACGGGCTAAGCGGCGATCTGGACAACGTTTCTGCGCTGCTTGAGCAGGTCAAGAGTATGGATTTCTCGAATATGGCGACGAATTATGCGGATATGGCGACGGACCTCCAGTACTCACTTAAGTACAATTTCCAGAATGATTTTCAGCTGAATCTGCAGAATGAAATCGGTCTCGACAGTCTTCAAGGCTCGCTTTTTGAATTACAGAATGATGGGCGAGACCGGGAAAAAGATATGGCCCGGGCGCACGCGGATCGCGAGAGTTCTCTCTACAGCCAGGGCACTTCAGCAATTGATCAGGGCAAGTGGCAAATTGCGGAGGACAAGTTTGATGAAGTGATCGAAATGAAGCTGAAAAAGGCGGACGCCGCGATGTTTTGGAAAGCCTGGGCGCAGAACAAGCTCGGACAGCGCAACGAAGCACTAGCCACGTTGAGCGCGATGGAAAAGGAATATCCGCAAAGCCGCTGGCTGGACGAGGCAAAAAAACTCGCGGTGGAAGTAAAGCAACTTTCGGGTCAGCCCGTTTCACCGGAATCAGAAAGCGATTGCGAACTGAAATTGCTGGCGCTCAATGGTCTGCAGCAAGCGGACCCGGCGAAAGCTGTGCCATTGCTTGAAAAAATGATCCACAGCACGGAATGCGTGAAGCTGCGCGGCCAGGCGTTTTTTGTGCTGGCGCAATCAAATTCACCGGAAGCGCGCGAGCTGATAACAAAGATGGCGCGAGGCGAAGGCGTGAATCCTCTCGTACAAGAGAAGGCAATCCAGGCGCTCGGAATGTATCGCGCGGAATCTGGGCGTGAAACTCTTGGCCAGATTTACGCCTCATCGACCGACGCCGACGTGAAGAAGGCGATTCTGCGGGCGCTGGCGATGTCGGGCGACAAAGCTCGAATTTTTGCGGCGGCGAAGTCTGAGAAAGATCCTGACCTTCGCGTGGAAGCGATACGCCAACTCGGGATGATGAACGACCGCGATGATATCTGGCAGCTCTATCAGGGCGAAACGTCGGTGGACGTCAAGAAGCAAATCCTGAATGCGATGTGGCAGTCAGGTGATGTGGATCGCGTTAGCCAACTGGCGCTGAACGAAAAAGACCCCTCGCTAAAAATGAGCGCAATCAACGCACTGGGCATGATGGACCGGCGAAATGGGACGAAAGGTGAGGATACGCTGCTCTCGATTTACGCGGCCGATACGAATCCCGACGTGCGTAAGAAAGTAATCAGCGCGCTCTCCATGTCAAACGACGCGAAAGCCCTCGTCGCACTTGCGCGAAAAGAGACCGATCCGGAGATGAAGAAGAGGATTGTGTCGCAGCTATCCATGATGAAGTCGCCGGACGCCACGGCTTATCTGCTGGAACTCTTAAACAAATAGGAGAACAACATGAACACGAAGCGATTGCTGATTGCCGGTCTGTTGATTATTACAGCGGCTCTGGGGGTTTCAGCGCAAACAAAATCAGCGGCTGGCAGCGATGAAGACACGAAGTTAATCGTGCTGAACGGCTTGCGCGATATGGAACCGTCCGTTGCATTGCCGCAAATCGAGAAGTTGCTGGTAAGCGACGCGTCTCTGAACCTGAAAAAGCGGGCGCTTTCTGTCCTCGGAGATATGGATTCGACCGCCGCGCGCACTGCTCTCGGGCGAATCGCGCGAGGCCAGTCAAATCCCGAGCTTCAGCTCGAGGCCATCCGGCAATTGGGAAATTCCGGCGAAGCAGATGCTCTCGCAACTCTCGCTGAGATCTACGGCGGCTCGAACAGTGCGGAGCTGAAGAAATCCATCCTGCGCGAATTCGCAAATGCGGACGACAAAAAGCACCTGCTGGAATTGGTGAAAAACGAAAAGGATCCGGCACTGCGCGAGGAGGCGGTGAGCCAGCTCGGAAATATGGATGACAAGGTTTCTTTGTCTCAATTATACGGGACGGAAACTTCGCTTGAGGTGAAAGCGCAGATTTTGCGGGCGCTCGGTAACGTAGATACGGAGCGCGCAAGCGCGGTTCTTACAGCACAATACGAAAAAGAAAAGGATTCCGCCGTCCGGCAGGGAATCCTCCGCGCGTTTGCGAATCAGGACAATGCCAAGGCTCTAATTGCCGTGGCGCGGAAAGAAACTGACTTGGAGCTAAGAAAATTCGCCGTGCAGCAGCTTTCCAATATGGATTCAAAGGAAGCGACCGCGTACTTGATGGAAATTCTAAACAAGTAACGGGCCAACAAATCAACAGCGGTAATCGATATGGAAGACTTGAAAACGAATGGAGCGGCGATGAATACGATTCGACGAATGACTGTGGTAGCGATGGCGATTCTGTGCTCGACGATTTTGTGCGCGACAATGCTGGCGGGATTTGCGAATGCACAGTCCGCCAACAACGCCAGTGACGACGATTTGAAAATGATGGCGCTGGACGGCTTGCGAGGCGCGGATGCTTCAGTAGCCGTGCCGCAACTTGAGAAGGTTCTTGCGAGCAATGCTTCGGACAATTTGAAAAAGCGCGCGCTTTCGATTCTTGCGCATGAGGACACGGCGCAGTCGCGCGAAGCGGTCGCACAATTTGCGCGATCGCAAACGAATCCAACGCTGCAGGCCGAAGCAATTCGTCAACTCGGCGTAGCGGGCGGTCCCGACGCGATGAAGACGCTTTCGGATATTTACGCGGCGTCAACCGACCCGGCGACCAAGAAATCAATTTTGCGTTCGTTCATGGTTGCCGGTGATAAGCAACGTCTGTTGGCGGCGGCGCAATCCGAAAAAGATTCGAGCGTTCGCATCGAAGCGATACGTCTGCTGGGTGCCATGGGCTCGCGTGACGCGCTGGTGCAACTCTACAAGAGCGAATCATCCGACGACGGGAAGATGCAGATTCTTCGCGGCCTGATGACCAGCGAATCCCGCGATACGATCCGCGACATCGCCATGACCGAAGCTTCCGTGGAAGTGCGGAAGGCAGCGATTCGCGATATGGGCCGGGGCAGCAACTCCGGCGCCGAACTCGTTGGCCTGTACGCAAAGGAAAAAGATCCCACGATTCGCAAGGAAATTCTCCGTGCGCTCGCGGTTCAGGACGACGCTAAGGATTTAATTGATGTGGCGCGGAAAGAATCGGATTCCGACCTGAAAGTGTACGCAGTCCGCCAACTCTCGCAGATGCGTTCCAAAGAAGCGCAGGACTACGTGATGGAGATTTTGAACAAGTAAGTGCGGTCGAAAAGAAAGGTGTCGCCATGAATTGGAATTTCGTAGTGAAAATGATGCGATTCGTTTTGCCAACTGCCGCTCTGTTGATCGTGAGCGCGCTGGCGGCTTCGGCGCAAACAGCGGGCGCGCCGCAGGTGACCAACGCGCAAATGGAAACGCGCGCGGTTTCCGGTACGCTCGAAAACACGATGCGCGGAATTACGTCTGCGCAAACCACGGCTGCGTGGGTCGGTTACGCGGTTCCGATGATCGCTCCCGGAGATGGCCGGCGAATCATGATGTGCTGCGGCAACTGGAATTCCGATTATGGAGTGCAGAATTGCGGCCTCTGCGTCCTCGAATCATCGCGCGGTGTGAATATGAATGAGACGGATCGCCCAGTAACGAACAGCGGCCCAGTAAAGCTCGAAGGGCCGACAACAATGTACGTGTTGCTACGCGTCGCGGACCACAAAATTGGGCGCGTCGCCCCCTATACCGAAGATTGCCAGATTGACGCCGGCGGCCTGCACTTCACTTGGCTTACCGGAGTGAATCCCGCCGAAAGCGTTGCGCTGCTTGCGGGAATTGTGGCGGAAACAAATTATTCCGCGCGTGAAGGACGCGAGCCCGGCGACAATGCGATTCGCGCGATTGCCATGCACGGTGACGCGTCGGCCGACCGCGCGCTCGCTTCGTTCGTGACTGCGGATCGCCCTGAAGCGTTGCGCTCGAAGACATCGTTTTGGCTGGGCAATGCCCGCGGTAAGGCGGGGCTTGAAGTTCTGAAGCGCATGGCTCGCAGCGATACGAGTCCGGTGGTTCGCGATCAGGTGACGTTCGCGCTTTCGCAGAGCCGTGAAAAGGAAGCAGTGGACGAAATGGTGCGCATGGCGAAAGAAGACGAAAGCGTGCGCGTCCGCGGACAGGCGCTTTTCTGGTTGGCCCAAAAAGCTGGGGACCGCGCGGTCGGCGCAATTTCAAACGCAATTGATAATGATCCGGATACCGAAGTGAAAAAGAAAGCGGTCTTCGCGCTCAGCCAGTTGCCAAAGGACGAAGGTGTTCCGCTGATGATTAATGTGGCGCGCGATAATAAAAATCCCGCGGTGCGGAAGCAGGCGATGTTCTGGCTCGGCCAGTCAAAGGATCCGCGCGCGCTGGCATTTTTCGAGCAAATCCTGACGCACTAGCTCGGAACTACACGAAATTCCCCGGGTATCGGCGAAGGGCCGCGCCCGGAATCTCTAACGCGCCTCATAGCCGCCTCATCCGTCCGGCCGCACCGGACTCTCTCGCTCGTGCTAAATATTCCCGTCAAAAGTTTCTTTCCTCGTGCGTGACCTTTCCCTGTATGCTGCGTCTTACTTATAGCTAGCTAGGAGAGCACGTTGAACAAGACCAAGAACGACCTGCTTCAAGGCACGTTAACGCTCCTCGTGTTGCGCACACTCGCGCACGGGCCTATGCACGGCTACGGAATCACGCTGCACATCCATCGCGTTTCGAACGAAATTCTGCGTGTGGAAGAAGGCTCGCTCTACCCCGCGCTGCACCGCATGGAACAGGAGGGCTGGATTAACGCGGAATGGCGCCCGACGGAGAACAACCGGCGCGCGCGCTACTACAGCGTGGCCGCAAAAGGGCGCAGTCAACTCGCCAAGGAAGAAAAGAGTTGGGCGCGGCTGACGCAAGCGGTCGCGTCGGTCCTGCGCTTTGTGTAAGCCACTTCGCGCGAGAAGGGAACAAGCGGTGGCATGGTTTCGGCGCGGCCGCGGGGCTTACGCGATTTTTGAGATCGCAATTGTTTCACGTCAAGGCGATTGACCCCATCACGTATTGCGGGCTTACGCTGCTGCTGGGCGGCGTTGCGTTCTTGGCGTGCTACATTCCCGCGCGGCGCACTACGCAAGTGGAACTTCTGGCGGGGTTGCGGCACGAGTAGGAACCTCGATACGGATGAGATTCTGTTTCGCGGAGAGAATTCTACGCGGTTGCTTTGTAGGCGGTGGTAACCGGCGTGACGTTTTTCGATAGATCGAACGGCCCCATTGGCACGCGTTGTGAAGCGATGCGAAGCTCGCCGTGAAATGGCGATTCCGCAGGGCGCCGCTGCAAGGCTTCCTCGGCGCAAATTTTCGCGACGTCGACGTTATTATTTGTTTCCGAAAGGTGCGCGAGGATCAGGTAGCGCGCTTCACCGTCAAAACCTTCCGGATCGCACAAATATTCGCTTACCGCGTGATTGGAAAGATGTCCCGTGCGGCTCATCACTCTTTGTTTGATGTGCCAGGGATACGGGCCCACCTTCAACATTTCCAAATCATGATTCGATTCCAGAATCAGACAATCCGCGCCACGCAAATGGTGCTTCACCAGTTCGGGCATGTAGCCCAGGTCGGTGACGATGGCAACCTTCGTGCAATCATTCGCACAATCGTTTTGAAATGTGAAGCCGACGGGATCGGCGGCGTCGTGCGGAATCGAAAAAGCGGAAACTTCGATATCGCCGATAAAAAATCTATCACCGGGATGGAAATGTTCCACATGCGTTAGCCGCTTGTGCGAAGTCGCGGGCATGGACGCCATGGTCGCTGCATGCGTGGCCGGAGTGAAGAACGCCGCGGTGCGCCACAATCCCAAAACTTGCGGCAGTCCGCCAACGTGGTCGCTATGTTCG
>ODAK010000055.1_pt1 | contig 125586 bp, 107 predicted proteins | sample 1539591 | NCBI WGS metagenome assembly ODAK01 (sample SAMEA3539303, study PRJEB22396) | soil metagenome | biome: tundra; feature: field; material: soil | place: USA | collected 2010-05 | depth 0.15 m | reverse complement strand
TGGGCCATGGGCGAGAGCTGCTCGCGATCGTGACCGACGTTGGTCACTTCATGCGCGACAATCATGTGATGCTTGGCATCGACCGCCGTCTGCACGTTGTAGCCGACCATCCCAGTGCCGCGGCCGCTGGTCGCCATCGAGCGGGCGTCGGGGTCGGTCAAGGAGATCTGCCCGTCCGGGGCCTGCGACATCTGCTGGCCGATCTGTTTAAGCTGGCGCATCTGCGCTTTGACCGTAGCGACTTTCTCCTTAGATATGCTCGACCCGAGCTTCGGTTACCAGCGCCGGTTCCCGGTCCGCGCGATCAAGCTCCTTCATATAGCGTGCGATGCTCTCCTCCAGCTGCTGCATCCGCGCCTTGAGCTTGCGGTCGGTGAAGTTCTTATCGCGATTGTTGACCGCCTTGAACTTGCTGCCGTCGATCGTCACGATCGCTTCGGAGAACAGGTTCAGCTCGCGGCACAGCACAATGAACTCCCGGCACACGCGGCGAATCGCCTTGCCGTTATCCTTGCGAAAATCCGCGATCGTCTTGAAGTCCGGCATCAGTCGGCCGGTAAGCCAAATCAGCTCGACGTTACGCTGCGTCTCGCGCTCCAGGCGCCGGCTCGACTGTACCCGGTTCAAGTACCCGTAGATGTAGATCTTCAGGAGCGAGGCGGGATGGTACGCGGGGCGCCCGGTCACCTCAGGCTGTATGCCCTCAAAGCCCAGAGCCTTCAAATCCAGCTCATCGACGAATACATCAATGACGCGGACGGGGTTATCCTCAGCGATGTAGTCGTCCAGATGTTCGGGAAACAGCGTGCTTTGGGAACGATCTTCGCCTTCGATAAAGCGCTTCATCACTCACTCCCGCCACTTCGAATGGACAAGTTCTAAACTACCAAAATTATCCGCGTTTTCACACACCCTCGGCCGACGGCTGCCTGATGCGCCTCCCGTTACCTGCCAATCGGCACTGGGTGGCTCAAAGACCAGGGGGACGCTTATTTCTCATGTCATTGACGATAAGGACCACACTCGGGAACGGCGATTCGATTGAGGGGTGCAGAAGCAGTCAGAAATAAAAACGGCCGTAGGAGGTGAAGCCAACCTACGGCCGTATCCGCTGTGCACTGGGACGCCTCCCGTGCTAACGAATTCTCTTAGGCTGTTTTCATCTCGGGGCCCCGGAGCGCGTTCCGCCGATATAGATTGATCGAGATTGTGCGGCTTGATGCACCGCGCTAGCATTTGTATCCTTTCTGCGACACAGGGAACTGCCAAATAAAAGCCTGCACATCGGAGAGGGCCCTGATGGATTCTACAAAGCAAAATGAATTCGCAACTAAGTACACCGCAGCTTGGTGTAGTCAGAACGCGGCAAGCGTCGCGGCGTTCTTTGCTGAGGACGGCTCGTTTAAGATCAATGATGGAAATCAGTCCGTCGGGCGGAAAGCGATTACGGCATCAGTGCAGGATTTCATGACCGCCTTTCCTGATTTGGTCGTAAAAATGCACAGACTTACCGTGAACGGTACTCAAGCCGAGTACCACAGGACGCTAACCGGAACCAACACGGGTCCGGGAGGCACAGGGAAAATCGTCCGGATCAGCGGATTCGAAGAGTGGCGATTTGGTCCCGACGGTCTGATAGCCGCATCGAAAGGACAGTTCGACGCGACGGATTATCAGCGTCAACTAAATGCCAGTACCAAGGGCTCCTGACGGGGCTTGCCCGCGCCGTACACGGTGCAGCGAGGCCGAATCGGTTGGTTTCATGGCCGCCTCCGAAGCTGTCATTCGAGATCGTCAGGTAGGGGTAGAACCCGGTCAGATTGCCCCGATTGCCGCGCCGGCCGAGCACCGAACTGCTACCCGCCGTGACCTGCCGATCACCGTGCTGAAAGGAGTGCCGTTACCTGACGTTGGTTGCCAGGCTGAGTCGCGTAGACGATATCGCAGTGATGAGTAAACCGATCGAGTAGCGCGGTGGCAAACCTTGTTATACAAGTGTTCAAGATAACGTAACGTATTGATTGACTTGATGTTTTCCGGCTGAGAGATTACTCGGCGCTGCGCGCCTCGCCCACTCGCTTCGCTCGGGGTCGCCCTGGCGGGCGCTCGCCGCCGCTGCGCGCCGTTGTCGAACCCACATTTCTTTCTGTCGGGGGTTCGAATTGAGTCCGACGTACAGTGGAACGTGAATTTGCGGTTCTCGGACCTTTTTTCGGGATATGCCGGCTGAGGGATTACTCGGCGCTGCGCGCCTCGCCCCTCCGGGGCCGCCGTCGAAGACGCCGGCGTTCAACGTCGCTGCGCGCCGTTGTCGAACCCACATTTCTTTCTGTCGGGGGTTCGAATTGAGGCCAACATGCAGCGGAACGTAATTTTGCGGTTCTCGGACCTTTTTGCGGGGTCTGCCGGCTGAGGGATTCGAACCCCCGACCTACGGTTTACAAAACCGTTGCACTACCACTGTGCTAAGCCGGCACTTCGAGGACAGGCAAACTTGCGGCAGTGCCTAGCGCGCATTCTATCGTACCTGCCGGCGGCCGCGGCATTGGACGGAAAGGTGCCGCGGGTATATATGTCCACCAGCATGCATCCGACCAAAAAGCCGCCGGCGCTGAGCTACGTATCGGGCACCTGCGACCGACCGCTGCTGTATCGCACCGTCGATGCTGTTCTCAAAGCCGCCGTGCACGAGCACCCGGACCGCGTCGCGCTCATAGTGCCGTACCAATCTGTGCGATGGACCTTCGCGGAATTCGATCGCGAGGTCGAGCGTGCCGCGCGCGGGATACTGGCATTCGGACTCAAGCCCGGCGAGCGCATCGGTATCTGGGCACCGAACTGCGTTGAATGGGTGCTGACGATGTTCGCGGCGGCGCGCGCGGGATTGATATTGGTCAACATCAATCCCGCTTACCGGACCACCGAACTCGAATTCGCGCTGCGGCTCGTCGGCTGCCGCGCGTTGGTGTTTGCGCGCCGATTCAAGGGCAGCGATTACCCGGAGATGCTGCATTCGTTGATCCCCGAACTCGGCGATTGTGCGCCCGGGCGGCTTTTGTGCCCGGCGTTTCCCGATCTGCGCCTGCTGATTCAATTGGGCGCGGGGCCGGCGAGCGGCACGCTCTCGTTCGCGGATCTCATGGTCGGCGGGCACGGTCTCGACGAGATGGCGCTGGCGGCGATGGAAGCCGACCAGGATGCGGACCGGGTCTGCAACATCCAGTTCACCAGCGGCACCACCGGCATGCCGAAGGGCGCGGCGTTGACGCACTTCAACATCGTCAACAACGCTTTCTTCTGCGGTGAGGGCATGCGCCTCGGCCCCGATGACCGCGTATGCATCCCGGTGCCCCTGTACCACTGTTTCGGCATGGTGATCGGTGTCTTGGCGGCGATGACACATGGTGCGGCGAGTGTGTTCCCCGGCGAGGGGTTCGAGCCGCTGGCGGTACTTGAAACGGTGGCGAGCGAGCGGTGCACGGCGCTTCTCGGGGTGCCGACGATGTTCATCGCGGAGTTGGAGCATCCGAGGTTTCGCGAATTCGATCTGTCGTCGCTGCGCACCGGCATCATGGCCGGATCGCCCTGTCCGATCGCGGTCATGCGCCGGGTGATCGCCGAAATGCACATGCCTGAGGTCACGATCGCCTACGGCATGACGGAGACCAGCCCGGTCAGTTTTCAGAGTGGGCACGACGATCCGCTCGAACGCCGCGTCGGTACCGTCGGCCGGGTGCATCCGCACGTGCAGGTGAAGATCATCGATACGCACGGTCGCGTCACGCCGCGCGGCATCCCCGGCGAACTATTGACTCGGGGCTACAGCGTGATGCGCGGCTATTGGGACGACCCGGATCGCACGCGGGAAGCGATCGACGAAGGCGGCTGGATGCACACAGGCGATTTGGCGCTCATCGACGAGGAAGGCTATTGCAATATCGTCGGTCGCGTGAAGGACATGATCATCCGCGGCGGCGAGAACATATCGCCGCGGGAAATCGAGGAATTCCTGTATCGTCATCCGGCGGTATTCGATGTGGCCGTGGTCGGCGTACCCGACCCGAAGTATGGCGAGGCCGTCTGCGCCTGTATTCGGCTGCGCGACGGAATTATGGTCACCGAGGAAGAAATTCGGGAATTCTGCCGCGGCGCGATTGCGCATTACAAAGTGCCCCGCTACGTGCGCTTCGTGGAGAGTTTTCCGCTCACGATCAGCGGCAAGGTGCAGAAGTTCTTGATCCGCGAGCACCTGCGCGCCGAGCTCAATCTCGTGGAGCAGGCCCATGCCTGAGGGTGCGCTGTCAGCCGCGTCTCGTGCTTACCGCGCCGGCAGGGCGGCTGGTTTCTGCGCCAATAGATCGACGGCGGACTGGTACAACCGGGCGCGCAGCTGGAATCGCTCGTTGGCCCGCGTGATGTAGCGCACCGCGATTTCCACGCCGCCTACCACCGGCTTGACGTCGATGCCCGGTGCCCCGGAGAACGCCTTGCCGTGCTGCGCCGGAACCGCTCGCCGCCATTCTTGCTCCGCCAGGCGCGCGTTCTCGGCCGTCGCTTCGGCCACTTGCTTTGAGATGGCTTCGACGATCGGGTAAGGATCCTGGCCGGCGGGCACCACCATGTGCAACTCGTCCCACAGCCACTGACCGGATGTCGAAAAATTGAAATAATGGCCTTCGATGGCGAAGCTGTTGGTAAATGTCACGCGCCGCCCGGTCGGATGTCCTGCATCGCTCCAATTCCCGGTCTCGAGCAACACCGTGTGGAACATGCCGAGTTCGGTGACCTCGCCGCCGACGCCATTGATCTCGACCCAGTCGCCCAGGCGAATGCCGTTGCGGCCCATCAGCACCAGCCAGCCGAAGAAGGCCACGATAAAGTCCTTCAGCGCCACCGTGAGGCCGGCGCCGACAATGCCGATCATGGTGCCGAACTGACTCGGCATACCGACGATAATCAACAGGATGATTACCGCGGCCAGCACCCGCAGCGCCACCCTGATAATGCTGCGCAACGTTTCGGCCTGGCGGCGGTCGAGCTTCGCAATGCCGAGCAGATGCTCTGCCCATCTATCGGTCAAAAGCAGCGCGAGCAGAATCAGCAGCACAATGACCGCATCCAGCAGCAGCTTGTGCACCAGCGCATGTTCCTGTGTCGATACCGCACCCGCCCACTGCCGGTACACACCCGCCAGCTGTCGCTGATCCGCGGCCTGTTGATCGAGCAGCGTCAGTACCTTTTGATTCGCGGTGATCTGTTTGGTCTGATTGAGCAATGCCGCCGCATCTTCGTGGCTGTGCAGCGCATGCGGTGCGGGACTCGGAGGCGTGCCGGCGGATTTGGCGCTCTTCGTGTGGTGGGAGAGCTCGGCAATCCCACCCTTGGTATTTTCCAAGCTTTCCGCGAGGCCAACGCGCTGCGCGCTCAGGGTCTGCGCCTTCTGTTGGGCGCCGTCTTGAGCATCGGCGAGCCGCTGCAGCTTTTGCCGCAACTTCTGCCATTCGAGCAACTGACGGAACGAGCCGCCTTTTTCCGCGCCGATACCCGCCGCCGCGGTAGCCGCCCCGGCTCCGGTACCAGCTGCCGCCGCGGCAGCGGCCGCAGCAGCAGCCCGTGTTTTGGCCTGGGCATCATGTTCACGCACCAGCAATTCGATGCGCTGCTGCGGATTGCCGCCGGCAGCGAGCAGATCCTGATCGGCTTCCTCGATCTCGTCTTTGTCCAGATCCAGCTGCGCCTGCGCGAGGTCCAATTCATCCCGAAGCATGTCTTTTTGGGCCGCCGAAGCCGTCGCCAGCGCGCCTTCCAGTTGGGCCACCCGCTGCTGGTCGCTAACCAACAGCGCCTCGGATTTCGTCAGGCGATCCTGGATCTTGAGCGCTTCGGGGCTCAAGGTTGGGGGATGCGCTTCCACGTCGCGAAGCGCGGACGTGAAGGCGAGGGCAAGCTGATGATCGGCAATACGCAGTGCCGACTGCGCGTACGAATGTTCTGCCGGGGTCGTGGCCAGCTGTGCCAGCTTCTGCGCCGTGGCGTAGCTGCTTTCATCGACCAGCGCGGCCGAAGTCACTTCAGCGGCACGCTTGTTCGCCGCGGTGAGCGAGATCGGTTGCGTAGACCACCACCCCGCGCCGGCCGAAATCAGCAACAGCGCGAGCAAGGCGGCCGATAGTTTGTGCATCATTCTCATGGTTCACGCGCCGGTGCTTGAGGCGGCGCGGCGCATGGCCGCAACGAGGCACAGAATACCCGCGGGCCCGAAGACGGCGATCATTACGGTGAACGTCATGGAGGCTAACGGGAGCCGGAACCGAACCTCATGGGACTAACAAAAACACTTAGCTCGGTCCCGGTGTCTCGTTGCAGACGCCTATTCTTTGCCTCGAACGCATTGATTTGCAAGTGTCGCGCATCACACATGACGCAATCTTAAGCGCTCGGGACGGCACTTGCTCGCGTTTCACGGTGCGCCCGAGCCGGTATGCGGCCGCACATTCGAGCGACGGACAGAGTAATATCGCGGGCGTTCGACACCTTCGGCACGGTCGCACCAAACCTCGTTTGTTCACTGACATCGCTCGGCAAAGCGTTGGCTGGCCGGTGTCTACGTCGAGTACGCGGTGACATCGAATCGGCGCGACCGCGCGGCAGACGAGAGGCTGTGTAGGTAATGTGGATCGTACAAGTTGCGTTGCGTCGGCCTTACACCTTCCTGGTCATGGCGCTGCTGATCCTGATCGCAACCCCGCTCGTGCTGATCAAAATGTCGACTGACATCTTTCCGGAAATCGACATTCCGGTGATCAGCATCGTGTGGAACTATGCCGGCTTATCCGCCCAGGAAATGGGTCAGCGCATCACCGCGGTCAATGAACGCAGCCTGACCACCACCGTCAACGACATCGAGCACATCGAATCCCGGTGGTTGTCGGGAATCTCGGTCATCAAGATTTTCTTTCAGCCGAACGCCAATATTCCGACGGCCATCGCCCAAGTGGTGGCGATCGAACAGACGCAACTGCGACAAATGCCGCCGGGCACCCTGCCGCCGCTGGTGATCAAGTACTCGGCATCGCCACTTACTTGGATGTGATCACGGCCGAGCAATCGCTGCTCGCCGATCAGCGCCAGGCGGTGCAGATTCACGGCCAACAATTCCTCACAGCCGTGCACTTGATCAAGGCGCTCGGCGGCGGCTGGGCCGTGGCCCCCGCCACGGCTTCACGCAGCGACTAATGCTTGGCCTTTTGCCCTTTGGACAGCGAGTCGATGGCAGCCGGGGGCGACATGGCGTTAGATTGAATGAAGTCCACCCCGAGTGCCGTGAGCCATTCCTGTTCCGCTTGGGTATCGGTGCGTTTGGCCACGGTGTACATTCCGAGGACACGCGCCATTTGCACGATGGCGGTAATCGCCGCCTGCGATAGCTTGTCGGTGCGCATGTTGTTGGTGATTTCCGGCGCAAGCTTGATGTAACGAATACCGGGCAAGCGCAGCAAATTGAAGCATTCGGTGCGCATCGAAAAATCGTCGAGCACCAACGGGCAACCGAGGCGATGCAGCGCGGCGGCGACTTCGGCCACCCGTCCCGCGAACTTCACGGCCGTCGGCACGTCGACCTCGAAGCCGATCATTGCTTTCGGCAACGATGATTTCGCCAGGCACAGCTCCACGAATTTTATGAAATGCTCGTCGTGCAGTGCTGTCATGGTGAGATTGACGGAAAACATCACGGCGTGGGTCTGCCATACGTCCGGATGATGCACCAGCCAGCCGATCAATTCAGTGACGACGCGCCGATCGATCATCGAGCCCAATCCATGTTCGACGGCGGCCTTCAGCATCGCCTGCGGCGCGGCATTCGGTGCGTCTTCGGATTTGGAGCGCAGCAGCACTTCGTAGCGCTTCAATTGGCTGCCTTTGGTCAGGGGCACCATGCGTTGCACGTGCAGCGCGATCGGGCTGCGGCGCAACGCCGCATGCAGGCGATCGATCTCCGGATTGACCGTCGCCGGGGATTTTGGGGGCGCCGCCACGGGTTTTGGGGGTGTCTCCGGGGGCTTTGCGATCGGTACGCGCCCGGAATCAGCCGGCGAAAGTTCGAAAGGTGCGGATGAGGGTGCGGGCGCCGTTTCGCGCGGCGGCTCCGAGGTGGGGCGCATGTCTGCGAAATCGATGAGAACGCGTTGCAATTTCGGCGTCATGAGCTTGATGGCGCCCCGATCGTCTTGCGGGATGGCGCGGGTATCCATGATCATCATGATGGCGCCGACCATTGAACGGCGCCCGTTTACCGCGCGCAGCAGCACCGCGGAGCGGGAGTCGCCAAGATCGTAGGCGAGAACGGGCGCGCTGCTGTTGCTCGAGAATGCTTCGAGAGCCCGGTGCACGGCGTTGTGCTCGTCCGGTCCCAGCGAGTTTTCGCTTAACCACAGCACATCGCCATGTTCGTCGTGCAGCGAAACGGTGTGGGCGCGCGCCGGTTCGAGGGCCGCGCGCACTTTTTGGCAGACGGCATCGAAATCGACGAGCGAATGTTCCGTTGCGCTGAAGGGGCTGCCCTGCTCCATTGGATCGATACATATCAGCTGAGCCTATACTTCTACCGTAGCGGCGCCCTTATTGATGTGATGGTCTTCGCCAAAACGCGGCAGCCGCCGGGCGGATTGCCGACGATCGGCGTTGGGGTCGGCGCGAAACCGGTATGACATATCATCGGCGCCACGTCACGTCACGCCTCACTTGCGATTACACTGGCCCGTACCCATGACCCGAATGTCGGAACCCCGTCAATATCGCTACTACGATTTCGTGATGGCGGCCTATGTCTGTATCCTGCTGTGCTCCAATTTGATCGGTCCCGCCAAGGAAACGTCGATCCAGGTGCCGATTCTGGGCACGGTCACCTTCTTGGCCGGCGTCCTGTTCTTCCCCATTTCCTACATCTTCGGCGATATCTTGACCGAAGTTTACGGCTACGCCCGCGACCGGCGCGTGGTATGGGCGGGTTTCGCGGCGTTGGCGTTTGCCTCGTTCATGGCTGCGGTCATCGTGCATCTGCCGCCCTCCGCAAGCTCGCGCGCGACTCAGCCGGCGGTCGAAGCCATATTCGGCAACACACCGCGCATCGTCGCGGCGTCGGTCGCGGCTTTTCTGTGCGGCACCTTCGTCAACAGTTATGTGCTCGCGAAGATGAAGATCTGGACTCTGGGCCGGTGGCTTTGGACTCGCATCGTCGGCTCGACGATGTGCGGCGAGCTGGTGGATTCGATAATTTTCTATTTAGTCGCCTTTTACGGCCGGATACCTCAGGGCCATCTGGTGGGGCTCGTGTTCACGCAATATGCGTTGAAAAGCGGCTGGGAAATCCTCGCGACGCCGCTCACTTATCGGGTCGTTGCATTCCTGAAGCGGGCCGAGAACGAGGACTACTACGACATCGGCACGAATTTCACGCCATTCTCGCTGCGGGTCTGAAATCAACGCCGCACTTGTTTCCATTGCCGGCACGCGTCTACGATAGCGCATGGCTGACCCTCCAAGAATCGTGATACTGGACCGACTGCAAAGCGGCGAATCGGCGAATCCCTCGCCCGAGAAGATACTCGCCGGCATTCCGCGTACCCGAGTATCGAATCAATATGCCGACGCGTCACAGCAATTTTTCTGCGGGCTGTGGACCAGCACCAGCGGCAGGTGGCGGGTGCGCTACACCGAGCACGAATTTTGCGTGCTGATCGAGGGCCGTGTGCGCCTCGAGTCGGTTACCGGGGAGAAGCACGAGCTGCGTGCCGGCGATGCTTTCGTGGTGCCTGCCGGATTCGAGGGCACGTGGGAAGTCGTCGAGCCGTGCAAGAAATGGTACGCGATCTTCGAACCGAAGAGCCCGACCAAGGAGCCGGCCCCGGCTCGATGAAACCGGCCCGCGTCTAGGCGCGGGCTTGCTCGAATGCGGCCGGCGCCTCTTGCATCAAGCGGTTTCGCGTATCACTTGACTCAGCGTTTCGACGATCTGCGCGATGTGGCCGCGCTCGACGATCAACGGCGGCGACAGAGCGATCACGTCCCCGGTTTGGCGAACCATGACGCCGCGCTCGAAGCACTTGAGGAACACTTCGAATGCGCGAGCCCCCGGCTTGCCGGCGCGCGGTTCAAGTTCGACCGCAGCAATCAGACCGTAGTTGCGCACGTCGATCACATGCGGCAGTCCGCGCATCGAGTGCACGGCGTCCTCCCATGTGGGACTGAGCGCTGCCGCGCGCGTCAGCAATTCTTCCTTGGTATAGATATCGAGGGTCGCGAGAGCGGCGGCGCAGGCAACCGGATGCGCTGAGTAGGTGTAACCGTGGAACAGCTCGATGGTGTTCTCCGGACCCTGCATGAAAGCGTCGTGTACCTTGCGCTGCGTGAACACCGCACCCATTGGAATGGCGCCGTTGGAAAGCCCTTTGGCCGTCGTCATGAGGTCGGGAGTCACATCGAAGGCTTGGGCGGCAAAGGGTTTGCCGGCGCGGCCGAAACCGGTGATCACCTCATCGAATATCAACAAGATGTCATGTTTGTCGCAGATCTCGCGCAGGCGCTTCAGATACCCAACCGGCGGCGGCAGCACGCCCGCGGACCCGGAAATCGGTTCGACTATCACCGCCGCGATGGTCGAGGCGTCGTGCAAAGCGACCAGACGCTCCAACTCATTCGCGAGGTGCATGCCCCATTGCGGCAGGCCGCGCGAGAACGCGTTGTGGCCGATATCGAGCGTATGCGGCAGATGGTCCACCCCCGGCAGCATGGAGGAGCCGAAGAACTTGCGATTATTGACCATGCCGCCCACCGACATGCCGCCGAAGCCGACACCGTGGTAGCCCTTCTCGCGGCCGATGAAGCGGGTGCGTTGGCCGGCGCCGCGGGCGCGATGGTAGCCAATCGCAATTTTCAGCGCGGTGTCGACCGCCTCGGAGCCTGAATTCGTGAAGAACACGCGATCCATACCCGGCGGTGCAATTGCCGCCAACCGGTTCGCGAGCTCGAACGCGATCGGGTGGCCCATTTGGAACGCCGGCGCATATTCCATGACGCTGAGCTGCCGAGCCACCGCTTCACTGATTTCGCGCCGGCCGTGGCCGGCATTCACGCACCACAGGCCGGCGACCGCATCGATCACCTGCCGGCCATCGGCGGTCCAATAATGCATGCCTTCGGCGCGCGCCAATAACCGCGGATGGGCCTTGAACTGGCGATTGGCCGTGAACGGCATCCAAAAAGCCTCAAGATCGCTAGGTGCGGGCGCAGCAGAGATTCGGGCGTTCATGAGGGCTTCCTTTGCCAATGGCGGCAACCGATGATAAAGAAATTCAACAGAATCCTCAATTTTGGCCGCATCTTAGCGGCAACTGTTTAATATAATGGACATTATGAGCATAGATGTGGGTACCCATTTAAAAGCCGTGCGGCAGATGTACGGTCTGTCGCAGCGCGAATTGGCGAAACGCGCGGGCGTGACCAACGGGCTGATCTCACTGATCGAACAAAACCGCGTCAGTCCGTCGGTGAGTTCGCTCAAGAAGGTTCTCGACGGCATCCCCATGGCGCTCGCCGATTTCTTCACGCTGGATTTGGCCGGCAAGCCCGAGGTGTTTTTCCCGCGGGCCGAGCTCGCGGACATCGGTGCCGGGTCCGTGGAACTGCGCCTCGTCGGCGGCCGGCTCGCCAAGCGCAGCATGTCGATACTGCACGAACGCTATGCGCCGAATGCCGATACCGGCGAGGAGATGCTGACGCATGCCGGCGAGGAGGGCGGGGTGATCGTCAAGGGGACGATCGAGCTCTCGGTCGGCGGCGACACCCGGCTGCTCGGGGCGGGCGACGCCTATTACTTCAAGAGTTCAATTCCGCATCGATTTCGCAATCCCGGCCGCGAGGATTGCGAGCTCGTGAGCGCGAGCTCGCCGCCCACGTTTTAGATCGGGCTTCAGGTAGCATACGGTTCCATGAGCACGGTCACGGTCGCCGCCACGCAAATGGCCTGTGGTTGGGATCGCGGCGCCAACATGGGCCGCGCCGAGAAGCTGATCCGTGAGGCGGCGCGCCGCGGCGCCCAGGTGATTCTGATTCAGGAATTGTTCGAGACTCCATACTTCTGCATGGACCACGCCAGCCGGCATTTCGACTTGGCGAAGCCTCTGGAGGGCCACCCGGCGGTCGAGCATTTCCGCGGTTTGGCGCGCGAGCTCGATGTGGTGCTGCCGGTGAGTGTGTTCGAACGCTCCAACAATGCTTTTTACAACTCAATGGTGATGGTCGACGCCGGTGGCGCGGTGCTCGGCAGTTACCGCAAATCGCATATCCCGGAAGGAAGCGGATATCACGAGAAGTTCTACTTCTCGCCGGGAGATACCGGCTTCAAGGTGTTCGACACCAAATTCGCCAAATTGGGGGTGGCGATTTGCTGGGATCAATGGTTTCCGGAGGCAGCGCGCTGCATGGCGTTGATGGATGCGGAAATTCTCCTGTATCCGACCGCAATCGGCTCCGAGCCGCAGGATCCGGATCTGGATTCGAGCGCGCATTGGCAGCGCACCATGCAAGGCCATGCGGCGGCCAATGTCATGCCGGTGGTGGCGTCGAATCGCGTGGGCACGGAGCAGGGCGAAAAATACACGATGACATTCTACGGTTCCTCGTTCATCGCCTCGTACACGGGTGAAATAGTCGCCCAAGCCGATCGCAGCGGCGAGGGCGTGCTGACCGCCGCCTTCGATTTGGAGGCCGTGCGCCGCTACCGACAGGCCTGGGGCGTGTTCCGCGATCGCCGCCCCGACCTGTACCATCCTATTATGTCGCTCGATGGACGCGGCTGAGGGTTCTGCGCTTCCGCAAGATTTGGTTTTTGTCGACAAGTCGGATTATCGAACGCCAGAGGCGGACGCGATGTCGAACAACGTGCGCTACTGGATCGCCACGGCACCGGTGGGCGCAGCTTCGGTGCTGGCGGAGGAATTGGCGACTTACGGCGCAAGCGACATCCGCGAACGCAGTCACGACGTGAAATTCCAGGGTACGCTCGAGGTGGGCTATCGGGCCTGCCTGTGGTCGCGCACCGCATCGCGTGTCTTATTGAGCTTGGGCTCGATCGATGCGGCCAGTCCGAGCAGCCTGTTCGAGGCGGTGAAGCGCATCGATTGGCGCGAGCATCTCGCGCCGGGCGCGACGCTGGCGTGCGACTGCAGCGGCGGCAATGCATCGATCCGGCACACGATTTACGGCTCGCAGTTGCTGAAGGACGCGGTGTGCGACAGCCTGCGTGATGCCACCGGGGAGCGGCCGAACATCCGGCCCGAGCGGCCCGATGTGCTGCTGCACCTGCACGTCGAGGGGTCCAAGGCGCTCCTGTCGGTGGATTTTTCGGGTGAGAGCCTGCACCGCCGCGGCTACCGCATCGAAGGCGGCCGTGCACCGCTCAAGGAGAACGTGGCGGCGGCCGTATTGCTGCGCGCGGGCTGGCCGGGCATTTGCGAGCAAGGCGGCGTTCTCGTCGATCCGATGTGCGGTTCCGGCACATTCCTCACCGAGGCGGCCTTGATCGCGGCCGATGCCGCCCCGGCGCTCGCGCGGGAGTATTTCGGCTTCGGTGGCTGGGGCGGTCACGACGCTGCGCTGTGGGAGCGCCTGTGCGGGGAGGCGCGCGCGCGCCGGGCTGCGCGCCCGCCGCGGCGCTGCATCAGCGGTTCGGACATCGACGCGGATGCCGTGCGCGCCGGCGTAGCCAACGCCGAGCGCGCCGGCGTCGCCGAGTGGGTGCACGTGGAAAAGCGCGCGCTCAGCGAAGTCGCCGCCCCGCGGGGCGAGGTCGGGCTGGTCGTGGCAAACCCGCCCTACGGCGAGCGCATCGGCGCGGAATCGGGTCTGCCCGAGTTGTACAGCGAACTCGGGCGCGCTCTGCGCGAACGGTTCCGGGGCTGGCAGGCGGCAATTCTCACCGGTAATCCGCAGCTTGCCCGCAATTTAGGCGTCTACGCCAAACGCACGCACCGCGTGTTCAACGGCGCCATCGAGTGCCGGCTGCTGCGCTTCGATTTGAATGAAGCGAGCGCCCAGCGTCCGGCGGAAGAAGTGCGTGCGGACTGGTCGAACCGCTCCGGTGCGCAGATGTTCGCCAATCGGCTGCGCAAGAATCTGCAGCGCTTGGAGCCGTGGGCCGAACGCGAACACATCGATTGCTTTCGCATCTACGATGCCGACATGCCGGAGTACGCATTCGCCATTGACCTCTACGGCCGCGAGGCGCGCCACGTTCACGTTCAGGAATACGCTGCGCCAAAGACCGTCAATCAGCAGAGCGCGCGCGAGCGCCGCCGCGAGGTTCTGGCGGTGTTGCCGGAGGTTCTGTCGGTGCCGCTGGCGCACGTGCATTCGCGGGTGCGCAAAGCGCAGAAGGGGGTCGAGCAGTACGAAAAACGCGCGCTCACGGGCGAACGTCACGCCGTGCAGGAAGGGGGGCTCAAGTTCTGGGTCAACTTTCGCGATTACCTGGACACCGGATTGTTTCTCGATCACCGGATCGTGCGGCAGATGCTGCGCGACTGGGCCAAGGACGCCGATTTCCTCAATCTATTTTGCTACACCGGCAGCGCAACGGTCTATGCCGCCGCCGGCGGCGCGTGCAGCAGCGTGAGCGTGGATTTATCCAACACCTATCTCGATTGGGCCCACGACAATCTGGTGTTGAACGGCTTCGGCGGAACCGAGCACGAATTGCATCGGGCGGATTGCCTGCAATGGCTGGAAAGCCAGGCGCTTTGGGGGTCGCGCTTCGATTTGATTTTCGTCGATCCGCCCACGTTCTCCAACTCGAAGCGCATGCAGGGCGTGCTCGACGTGCAGCGCGATCATGTGGGCATGATCCGCCGCTCCTTGAAGCTGTTGCGCCCGGCCGGCCGCCTGGTTTTCTCGACCAATTTCACGCGCTTCAAGCTCGACTCCGCGGCGCTCGCGGACTTGCTGGTGGATGACATCAGCGCCGAAACCATCCCGAAGGACTTCGAACGCAATGCGCATATCCACCGCTGCTTCCTGGTGCGGTTCAAAGCAGGCGTCGCCTAGAGCATATCCCGCAGCCGGTAGTAGAGCATGGCCAAGACCAGCGAAGGCCGCCGGAACAATCGGCCCCCCGGAAAATCGCGGTGCGGTAGGCGCGCAAATACATCGAAGCGTTCCGCGGTTCCCGCCACCGCCTCGGCCACCAATTTGCCGGCCAGCGCGGTCAGCGCCATGCCATGGCCGGAAAAGCCCTGTAAATAGAATACGTTGGGAGCGAGGCGTCCGAAATCCGGCGCGCGGGTGAGCGAGATATCCAGAAATCCGCCCCAGGAGTACTGCATCTGCAAGTCGGCGGTTTGCGGAAAAATGCGCACCATGCGTCTGCGCATGGATTCGGCCAGGCGCGGCGGCTGCAAGGCGCTGTAGCTCACGCGCCCGCCGAACAAGATGCGATCATCCGCGGACAAGCGGAAATAGTCCAAGATCCAGTTGATGTCGGCAATGGCCGCATTGCTCGGCAGCAGCTCGCGGGCGCGCGCCGGATCGAGCGGTTGGGTCGCTATCATGTAGGTGCCCACGCCCAGGATTCGCCGCGCGAGTACCGGTGCGACGGCGCCTAGATAGGCGTTGCCGCATAACACCAGGTGCCGGCAGCGCACGCTGCCATGCGACGTGCGCACCACGACTTCCCGTCCATCCTGGTACCCAAGCGCCTGTGTGTTCTCGAAAATGCGCACACCCGCGGCTTCGGCGCCGCGCGCCAGGCCTTGGGTGTATTTGAGCGGATGCAGATGACCGCTGCGCGAGTCGAGTATCCCGCCCAGATAGCGATCGCTGCGCACGTGCGATTGCAGCTCGGCGCGATTGAGCAGGCGCGCCGAGCCATAACCGTACTCGTCGTGCAGCTCATGGATCCATTGCTGCAATTCATCGAGATGCCGCGGTTTGGTCGCCACATGCACATGATTGGGGCGGTAGTCGCAGTCGATGCCGTGCTCGCGAATCAGGGATTGCGTCAGATCGAGAGCTTCGACCGACAGATCGAACAAGCGTCGCGCGTCGAGCGCGCCCACTTGAGCGGCCAGCGCCTTCTGGCTCGCCGCCAAGCCGAAGATTGTTTGCCCGCCGCTGCGCCCGGACGCACCGTAGCCGACGAAGCGAGCCTCCAGCACTGCCACTCGATACCCGCGTTTGGCGAGGTGCAGTGCGGACGAGCAGCCGGCTATGCCGCCCCCGATGACGGCGATGTCCGCATCGAACTCGCCCTCGAGAGCCTCTCGCGTGGGGCACGCTTGCATTGCGCTCGAGGCGGCGTAATAAGAGGCGGCCGGCGGATAATTGAGGTGCACTTGACAGCTCGCGCGATCTTGGGTGTTTAAAATTTTGTTGCTATTGACAGGATTGAACGCCTGTGAGCCTACCGGGTTATTTGAACCCAAGGCAACATTGACGCAATGCATCAATCACTGCTAAGTATTGGAAATGCCTAAATCTTAGGCAATTGCGCGCGACCAGTCGGGACGAGTCGCTGCCGGTGTGGTGTAATAGCAGCGTCGAGGAAGCCTGGCCGTTCATCTAGGCGTCTAATATATTAAACATGTCTCGCTTGCCGCTCATCGGAATTCCAGCCGATCGCTGGCTGTGTGGGAAGCACTACTTCCACATGGTTGGCGAGAAGTACATTGAAGCCGTCGCCATCGGTGCGAATGCGCTGCCGGTGCTCGTGCCCGCTCTGGGGCCCGAACTCGACCTGACATCCTTGCTCGATGTGTGCGACGGATTGCTGCTCACCGGGAGCGCATCGAATATCGAGCCCCTGCACTACGGAGGACCGGCGAGCGCGCCGGGAACGCTACATGACCCAAATCGGGATGCTACGACGATTCCGCTGATTCCGCAGGCCGTCGCCGCCGGGGTACCGGTGCTGGCGATCTGCCGCGGATTTCAGGAAATGAATGTCGCCTACGGCGGGACCTTGTGCCAGCGCCTGCACGAGATCGAAGGATTCAACGACCACCGCGAGGACGAAGCCACCCCACTCGAAGTGCAGTACGGACCCGCGCACGAGGTCCTGCTGGAGCCCGGGGGAACCCTGCGGGACATCGCCGGCCAGGATCGCCTGCAAGTCAACTCGCTGCATTGGCAGGGCGTGGAAACTCTGGGCCGCGACTTAGCAGTCGAAGCGCGGGCGCCGGACGGCCTCATCGAGGCGTTCCGCGTGGCGAATGCGCCGAGCTTTGCGCTCGGATTGCAGTGGCATCCGGAATGGCAATTTGACCGCAATCCCTTTTGCCGCGCGCTGTTTGCCGCCTTCGGCGAGGCCAGCCGGCGGCGCGCAGCACGCTCAAGGTGAAATATGGCTAGTACCATTCAGCAATTCTTGAAAGAACACGGAATCTCGGAAGTCGAAGCAATCATTCCGGATATGGCGGGCGTGGCACGCGGCAAACTCATGCCGGCGGAGAAATTCGCCGAAGAAGAGGGTATGCGGCTGCCGGAGGCGATTTTCTTGCAGACGGTCACCGGCGACTACCCGGATGATCAAAGTGCGATGAATCCGTCGGACATCGACATCGTGCTCAAGGCCGATCCCAAGACCGTGCGCGTGGTCCCCTGGGCGGCCGAACCCACCGCGCAAGTCATTCACGACTGCTTCTACGGGGACGGTGCGCCGGTCACCATGGCGCCGCGCTATGTGCTGCGCCGGGTGATGGCGCTCTACGAGGCGCAAGGCTGGGAGCCGGTGGTCGCGCCGGAGCTCGAGTTCTTTCTGGTCGAACCGAATATCGATTCGGACTACCCGCTCAAGCCGCCGGTGGGCCGGTCGGGGCGTCCGGAAATCGGTAGGCAAGCCTACAGCATTGCTGCGGTCAACGAGTTCGATCCGCTGTTCGATGACATGTATTCATTTTGCGAGGCTCAGGATATCGAGATCGACACCCTGATCCACGAGGCCGGCGCGGCGCAAATGGAAATCAACCTGCTGCACGGCAATCCGATGAGCCTCGCCGATCAGGCGTTTCTCTTCAAACGCACGGCCCGCGAGGCCGCGCTGCGCCACAAGATGTATGCCACGTTCATGGCGAAGCCGATGGCCAAGGAGCCGGGCAGCGCCATGCACTTGCATCAGAGCATCGTGGATTCAAAGACCGGGAAAAACATTTTCAGCAATGCCGACGGCTCGCCCTCCACGCTATTTTTCGGTCATATCGCCGGCTTGCAGAAATACCTGCCCGCCGCCATGTCGTTATTCGCGCCGAACGTCAACAGCTATCGGCGCATCAGCCGTTATTCCTCGGCGCCGATCAACGTGCATTGGGGGTACGACAACCGGACGGCGGGGCTGCGTGTTCCGATGTCCGGGCCCGAAGCCCGCCGCGTCGAGAATCGGGTCGGCGGCGCGGATGCGAATCCTTATCTGGCCATTGCCGCCTCTCTCGCCTGCGGTTATCTCGGCATGGTCGAAGGCCTCAAGCCCTCGGAGCCGATCTCCGGCAGCGCCTATGACCTTGCAATCGCATTGCCGCGCACCTTGGCCGAGGCGCTGCGCCTGCTGCGCGAATCGAAGCCGCTGGTGGATGTGTTCGGCGACCGGTTCGTGCTCGCCTTCACGGCGGTCAAGGAAGCCGAGTATGAAACCTTCGCGCAGGTCATCAGCTCTTGGGAGCGCGAGCATCTGCTGCTGAACGTTTGACGCTAGAGCTCTGTCCCCCGGACGCGGGCTGCGATATAACTAGCGATCTTAACAATCAGGGGGATGCGTTCAATGTTCAACGTTCGTCGCACGGCGATTCTGGCGCTCGGCTGCTCGTTGTTGTTGGGCGCGTGCGGCGGCAAGCCCGGATCCTCTACCCGGTCCGGCGAGTCCTCCGGCGGCGGATCGGGAGCCGCGGAGCGGACTGCCTCCGGAGCCTCCGCCGGCAGCGGCAAGGTCCTGAATCTCTACATCTGGTCCGACTATTTGGCGCCGAACACCCTGTCCGATTTCGAAAAGCAGTGGGGCATCAAGGTGCACGTGGCTTATTTCGACACCAACGAGACGCTGGAGACCAAGCTGCTCGCGGGAAGCAGCGGCTACGATATCGTGGTGCCGACGGCTTCCTACTTCGAGCGTCAGATCAAGGCTGGCGTCTACCTGCCGCTCGATAAATCGAAGCTGCCGAATCTGAAGAACATGGACCCGCAGCTCATGGAGCGGGTCGCCAGGCACGACCCCGGCAACGAGCACGGCGTGATCTACACCTGGGGCACCAACGGCATCGGCTTCAACGAGAAAATGGTGAAGCAGTTGATGCCCGATGCGCCGCTCGACAGTTGGCGGCTGGTGTTCGATCCGGCGGTCGCCTCGAAGGTCGCCAAGTGCGGCATCAGCGTTCTCGATTCGCCGGCGGAAATGATGCGCGCGGTGCTGAGTTACCTGGGACGCGATCCGAACTCGCAAAAGCCGGAGGACCTGGCGGTGGCGGAAGAGACGCTCTTGAAGATCAGGCCCTATATTCGCAACATCAACTCTTCCGAATACATCGAGGCGCTTGCCAACGGCGATCTGTGCATCGCGGTCGGCTATAACGGCGATGTGCTGCAGGCACGCGACCGCGCTCGGGAAGCGAACAAGGGTATCGAAGTCAAATACATGGTGCCGAAGGAAGGCTCCATACTTTGGTTCGATATGCTCGCCATTCCGAAGGACGCGCCCGATGTGGAAAGCGCCTATGCATACTTGAATTACATCATGACGCCGCAGGTGATGGCGGATATTTCGGATTTCAAGCGCTATGCCAACGCCAATGCGGCCGCTCAGGCGCTGGTGCTGCCCGCCGTGAGGGAGGATCCGGCGATCTATCCGCCGCTGGAATTGCGCCAAAAACTGGCTGTTCAGCTGGCCGACTCGCCCGAGCAGACCCGTGCCATAACCCGCCTATGGCAAAAGTTCAAGACCGGCCAATAGCTCATGTCGAACTCCGCTGAACCCGTCAAATCCACGCCGTGGAGCGATCCGACTGCCCGCCCCTATGTGCAGATCGAACGCGTCACCAAGTCGTTCGGTGATTTCAAAGCGGTCGACGAGGTGAGCCTCAAGATTTATAAAGGCGAGATCTTTTGTCTCTTGGGAGCATCCGGCTGCGGTAAGACCACGCTGTTGCGCATGCTCGGCGGATTCGAGACCCCGAGTTCCGGCCGGATACTGATCGACGGCGAGGACATGACCGGCGTGCCGCCGTACGAGCGGCCGGTGAACATGATGTTTCAGTCCTATGCGCTGTTTCCCCACATGACCGTCGAGCAGAACGTCGCCTTCGGCCTGAAACAGGACCGGGTACCGAGGACCGAAATCGCCGAGCGCGTCGCCACCATGCTCGGTCTGGTGAAGCTCGGCGGCTTCGGCAAGCGCAAACCGCACCAGCTGTCCGGCGGCCAAAAGCAGCGGGTGGCGCTCGCCCGTTCGCTGGTCAAGAGGCCGAAGCTGTTGCTGCTCGACGAACCCTTGGGGGCGCTCGATAAGAAACTGCGCGAACACACGCAATTCGAGTTGATAGGCCTCCAGGACAAGCTCGGCGTGACCTTCCTGGTCGTCACGCACGATCAAGAAGAGGCGATGACTTTGGCGAGCCGCATCGGCGTCATGGATCACGGCGAAATTGTCCAAGCCGGAACGCCGTTGGAAATCTATGAATTTCCCTCCTCGAAATTCGTCGCGGATTTCGTCGGCACGGTCAATATTTTCGAAGGCAAGCTGATCGAGGACGAACCGGAACACGTGCGCATCGGCTCGGACGAGCTGGGCGGCACGATTTTCATCAGCCACGGGATCAGCGCGGCTCCGCAAGCCATTGTTTGGGCCGCCATTCGCCCGGAGAAGATCTTCATGTCCACCGCGCCGCCGCCGGGCACGGACAACGTGGTACGCGGTGCGGTACAGGACATCGCCTATCTCGGGGATTTGTCGATCTATCTGGTCAAGCTGCCCACCGGTAAGGTGGTGCGCGTGACCCAGCCGAACACCTCGCGCCATGCCGAAGCGATCACCTGGGAACAGCAGGTGTACCTGTCATGGGATGCATCGAGCCCGGTGGTCGTGACCCGCTAGCCGCATGATTCGCCCAGGCTATTTGCGCAAGGTGGGTGTCTCGGGCCGCGGCCTGGTGGTTGCGCTGCCGTATCTGTGGCTGCTGCTGTTCTTCGTGGTGCCTTTTGTCATCGTCCTGAAGATCTCCTTCTCGGACGTCGATCTCGCGATCCCGCCCTACAAGCCGCTGATCGAATGGATCGGCAAGAATTCGCTCGCCATCAAGGTCAACTTCAATAATTACGCGTTTTTGTTCACCGACCCGCTGTACATTCATGCGTTCTTGAATTCGATCAAGGTGGCGTTCATCTCGACGCTCCTGTGCCTGATCATCGGCTATCCCATGGCTTACGGTATTGCGCGCTCCACCGCGTCCACACGCAACGTGCTGCTGCTGCTCGTGGTGCTGCCGTTTTGGACGTCGCTGCTGCTGCGGGTGTATGCGTGGATCGGCCTGCTGAAGGCCAACGGTGTCATCAACAACGTGCTGATATGGCTCGGCGTGATTCACGAGCCGCTCACCATGCTCTACACGCCGTTCGCCATGTACGTCGGCATCGTGTATTCGTATTTGCCGTTCCTAATCCTGCCGGCGTACGCGAATCTCGAAAAAATGGACTGGCAGCTGCTCGAGGCGGCGGAGGATTTGGGCTGCAGGCCGTGGCAGGCGTTCTACAAGATCACGCTGCCGCTGTCGCGCAACGGGATCCTGGCGGGGTCGATGCTGGTCTTCATTCCGGCGGTCGGCGAGTTCGTGATTCCGGCGTTGCTCGGCGGTCCGAACGCGCTGATGATCGGGCGAGTGCTTTGGGATGAGTTCTTCTCGAATCGTGCATGGCCGGTGGCGAGCGCGGTGGCGATACTGCTGTTGATCCTGTTGGTGCCGTTCATGATGTGGTATCAGAGCGTGCAGGCGCGCGAGTCGGCGGGGGCGCGATGAATTATCGCCGCACCTATTTCATCCTTACCTGCCTCGCCTTCGGCTTCGCGTTCTTGTACCTGCCCATCCTGTCGATGGTGGTCTTTTCCTTCAATGCCTCGAAACTGGTGACGGTGTGGGATGCGGCGCACTCCCCCACGTTGAAGTGGTATTACGCGCTGCTCAACAACGAAGAGATTCTCGACGCCGCCTGGATTTCGCTCAAAGTTGCGGTGACCAACGCTTCCGGAGCGGTGATATTAGGCACCCTTGCGGGCTTCGGTCTGGCGCGATTCACGCAGTTCAGGGGGCGATTCACGCTCAATGCGATGACCACGGCGCCTCTGGTCATGCCCGAAGTGATCACCGGGCTCTCGTTGTTGCTGCTGTTCGTCGCGCTGGAACAGTCAATCGGTTGGCCCGCGGGCCGCGGGATCACGACCATGACCATCGCGCACATGACTTTCTCGATGGCCTACGTCACCGTGGTGGTGCAGTCGCGCATGGCGACCTTCGACAGCGCTCTGGAGGAGGCGGCCATGGATTTGGGTGCGCGTCCGCTCAAGGTGTTCTTCGTCATCACGCTGCCCATCATATTTCCCGCGATATTATCCGGCTGGCTGCTGGCATTCACCCTGTCATGGGACGATCTGGTGATCTCGAGCTTCACCTCCGGGCCGGGCAGCAGCACGCTGCCGATGGTCGTATTCTCGAAGGTACGGCTCGGCGTGAGCCCCGAGATCAACGTGCTGGCGACGATCACCATCGGCGTCGTCACGCTGATGATCGTCGGGGTGAGCTTTTGGATGTCGCGCGCGGCCAAGCTCGAAAAGGCCGCCTAGCGGTCCGGCTAACGCTTGGGGTAGGGCGTCCCGTCCTTGTGCGCGAATCCGGCGTCCCCTTTGAGAAAACGCATGTCGATATCCGGGTAATCTCCCTCGTCCTCGGCGACCTTGCGCGAGCCAATCTCCAGAACCACCGCATCCCTCGGGGAACGATTCTGCAGATGATGTCCGTCGTTGATTCCCGCCTGGAATCCCGCGCAATCGCGCGCCCGCAAGATCTCCTCGCCGCTGTCGGTGACCAGCACCACTTCGCCGTCGAGCACGTAGACAAACTCATCCTCGGCGCTATGCCAATGCCGCTGACTCGACCACGCTCCCGGCGGCAGCCTCAACAAGTTCACGCCGAAATCGCTCAAGCCCGCGGCGTCTCCCAATCGTTGCCGGGCGCGCGCCGCGCACGGCGCATCGAACGGCGCCGGATATCCGGAGCCGGTGACGACGGGAACCCGATTGACATCAATTCGCTTGGGCATCGCTGTACTCCATGGCCGCGGCGGACATCGTAATCGGAATCGATAGCGGAGGGGGAGAGGGCGCCGGCTGGACCGGCTCGGCATTCGATTCCAATAACGCCCGGCCCAAGTTTTGACCACCCGCCAGCGCCTGGCGCAGAATTGCACGAGTTAAGGTTCACGGGGCCAATGCAGCGACCGATGCGACGCAATCAGCAGCAGAATACGTTGAAGCGGATGACGCTTGCACTGCTCATCGGCTTGGTCGGGGCGAGCGCGGCGGCCGATGAGGCGAAAATAGATTTCAAGCTGCTGCCGTCGCCGCGCAATATCAGGCTGTCCGATGGCCACTCCAATACCGTGATTCGATCGACGCAAGAGTGGATCGACTGGCTCGGCAACTTGCCCGAAGGGGTGGAGAACCTGCCGACCATTGATTTCGACCGCTACACGCTGCTGGTGATCAACGCCGGCTACAAAACCAACGGTCCCTTTGAAATCAAAATTGGTTCGATCACCGATACGGGCAACGAAGTGCGCGTCCGCGTCTCGGTGATCGGCCCCGCCCCGTGTCCGCCGGCGCCGGAAGCGGGGCAATATTTCGCCATGGTGGTCATTGCGCAAACCGACAAACCGATTCAATTCGATATGTCGAGCAGCGGCGGCAACTGCCCGCGCAAATAGCTCGATCAATCGGTGCCGCACGCGGACCCGAGCTGCAACGCGGGGCCGGGCTGCGGCCCACTGCCGATGGTGTTATTCTCGCGATCCGCCCACGCTGGATGATGGTCGAGGTGAGCTTTTGCATGTCGCGCGCCGGTACACTCGTATAAACCCTCGCGTAGGTTGGCAAGAATCAATTTCAAATCCAAGTCACTCCAGGTGACATTTGACGCGCCACTAAACTTTTGGGCGGCGCGCCAGTCTTAAACACGCATATACCGGGCAATCTTGGGAGATTAGGGATGGCTTCACGTTTCTTGGCAATTGGCGCGATGACCGTGTTAGGCGCCGTGACGGCGTCCTCGGCTGTCGATCCAGCGCATTTCAATGCCCTTCAGTCGAAGCTCGCTCCCGGTAACGCGCGTCTGTACGTGGTCGGCAGCCGCAGCGCCGCGCAGAGCCGCAGCGCCTCCGGCGTCAAACTCGACCCGGTGCTCGCCGATCTGTCGCGCCACGCAGCGCTGGCACGCCCCGATCACCTGCTCGCGGACCTGCATTCCTTGAGCCCCGCGACCCGGTTCAATAAAGCCGCGGCAACCGGCGCGCCGCTGGTCCTCATCGATGCGACCACGCGCGGCGATCCGCAACAATTGAAATCCGCGCTGCTGAGTTTGGGGCTCCAGGAGGCCGCGGTGTACGCCAACGATGTCGGCGGCTGGCTCCCCATCGATCAGCTCGAGGCCGCGGCCGGCCGCGCCGAGGTGCTGTCGGTGCGCGCCGCGATGCCGCGCGCGCGCACCGGTGCGGTGACTTCGCAGGGCGATTTCGCCCAACGCAGCGCGGCAGTGCGCGCCAACTATCCGACCCTCGGCGGCACCGGCATCACGGTGGGCGTGCTCTCCGACAGCTTCAATTGCTATGCCGTATACGCCCAACCCGGCAGCGGCGTGCCGGTCTCGGGGTATCAGGGCTACGCGCCCAACGGCTTTACCGCCACTTTCGCCACGGACGTCTCGACCCTCGATTTGCCGGCGAGCGTCAACGTGCTTAAGGAGGCCCCTTGCCCAAACTACGGTGCACCCTATCAGACGCCATTTGGCGACGAGGGCCGGGCGATGCTGCAAATCGTTCACGACGTCGCCCCGGGAGCGGGTCTCGCCTTCTATACGGGGGAGAGCGAGGCTGGATTTGCAGTTGGAGTCGGCGTGCTTGCTGCCGCGCCGCCCGCCGGTGCGGGCGCGAAGGTCATCGCCGACGATTTGGGCTATTTCGACGAGCCGTTCTTCCAGGACGGGATCCTGGCGCAGGCGATCGATGCGGTCGAGGCGCAGGGTGTGGCGTATTTTTCCGCGGCCGGCAACGATGGGATGCTGTCCTACCAGAACACCGCACCGAGTTTCCTGACGTTGTCCACCAGCGCTCCAAACGCCGGAGAACACCTGCTGAATTTCGATACCACCGGCGCGACCAACACGACCGCGCTGCCGGTCACCATTCCGCCGATTCCACCGGGTGATTTCCTGGCGATCGTGGTGCAATGGGATCAGCCCTACGTGACCGGCGCGCCCGGCAGCCCCGGGGCGACCAGCAGCATCGATCTGTGCGTGACCGGTAAGGGCCTTACCGACATAGACGGCAACCCGGTCAGTTGCACCGGGCCCAATGCGGTCGGCGTCGACCCAGTTCAGATCCTGATCATCGGCAATCCGGCCAGTGCGACGGCCAATACCGCGCAGCAGACCGTGAACATCCTCGTCGGTCTCGCGTCCAATGCCAACGGCACGCCGGTGCCGGGGCGCGTCCTGGTCGCGGTCGAGGATGATGGGTTGGGCAGTACCATCGATGCTTCCTTCTGGTCCGGGGGTCCGACGATCCAAGGCCATCCCGGCGCCGCCGGTGCCGCGGCGGTGGGGGCGGCATTTTATTTCCAGACTCCGCAGTGCGGCACCACACCCGCCAAGCTCGAGGTTTATTCCTCGACCGGCGGCGCACCGATTCTCTTCGACACCACCGGTGCTCGGCTCGCGACGCCTGTCGTTCGCCAGAAGCCGGATTTCGTCGGTCCGGACGGCGGAAACGATACGTTTCTCGGATTCACGCTCGCGTCGGTCAATTATCCGGGATCCACCAACGGGCTGCTGAATACGACGATCAGCGCATGCCAGAACCTGCCGAGCTACCCGAATTTCTTCGGCACTTCGGCGGCGACGCCGCATGCCGCGGGAATCGCCGCGTTGATGCTGCAGGCGAACGCCGCGGTCACGCCGGCGCTGGTATACGGCACATTGCGCAACACCGCGTTGCCGATGAGCAGTGCGAGCCCGAACTTCAATTCCGGCTACGGCTTCATCCAGGCGGATACCGCGCTGGTGGTGCCGATCCTGACGTTGTCGGCGCCGTCCATACCTCTCGGCGGCTCGGCGACGCTCACCTGGTCGTCGATCGACGCCACGGGCTGCACCGCGTCCGGCAGCTGGAGCGGGGCACAGACAACGAGCGGGACCCAGACGCTCACTCCCGCGGCGGCGGGCGCGACCACGTATACGTTGACTTGCACCAATGCGTTCGGCACATCGGCGGCGGGATCGGTGACCCTCACGGCCACTTCGGGCACACCGCCCGCGGCGCCCAGCCTGTCGTTGGCGGCGAATTCGGTTGCGGTCGGACATTCGACCACGCTCGCGTGGTCTTCCGTCAACGCCACGAGCTGCGCCGCCTCCGGCAGCTGGGCCGGGCCACTGGCAGCGAGCGGTAGCCAGCCCATCACTCCCACGGCGGTTGGAAGCGAAACGTTCACCTTGATCTGCAGCAATCTCGGCGGCCCGTCGGCGCCGACTTCGGTTACCTTGACCGCTACGCCCGCGTTGACCGCACCCGCGACGCCCGTGCTCACCCTGGGCGTGACTTCCATTCCGGCATATGGGACGACCTCGCTCAGCTGGTCATCCACCCGGGCGACGAGCTGCGTCGCGTCGGGCAGTACCAACGCGGCCATTTCCGGCTGGGCCGGAACCTTGGGACCCAGCGGGAGTGTTTCGGTCACCCCGACCGCGGCCGGAACCACCACTTATTCGGTGACCTGCTCGAATGCGCTCGGCACCTCGCCTGCGAGCAGTGTGATCTTGAGCGTCACATCCCAGGTGAACGGCGGCAGCGGTGCCCTCGACGAATTCATGCTGATCGGTCTGGCGGCGCTCGGCTGCCTCAGCCGGCGGCGCGCGCAAGCTCGCGCGCGCACCTGAACGCATGAAAGACGACACCTTCGTCAATCACCCGCCGGCGGTCGATGTGCCCCCGGACAATCGCCCGCTGGTGGCGCCGATTTTTCAATCGGTGAAGTTTTCGTTCGACGATGCGACCGAAACTTTGCGCTACTCGCGCGGCGAGCGCGACGGATACTTCTACTCGCGCTCGGCGAATCCGACGCTGAGGCAGCTGGAGCTATTGCTCGCGAGGCTGCAGGGCAGGGATGATTGCCTGCTGGTCGGCTCGGGCGTGGCGACCATCGCGGCAACGGTATTGGCGCTGTGCAAGCAGGGCGATCACGTGCTGGCGTTCGTCGAGTCCTACGGGCCGACGCGCTATCTCGTGCAGCACCTGTTGGCGAAATTCGGCGTCACTCACACTCTCTTGTCGATCGAGGACCGCGACGGCATCGAGCGTGTGCTGCATCAGACGCGCACGCGCTTGGCGCTGTTCGAGAGCCCGACCAATCCGGTGACCAAGATAGCGGACATCGAACATCTGAGCGCGCATGCGCGCCGCAGCGGCTGTCTTATCGTCATGGACAACACCTTCGCCGGCTTCCATAACCACGGCCGCTTCGACATCGATGTCTTTCTGCACAGCCTGACCAAATACGCATCGGGTCACGGCGATGTGATGGGCGGGGCCATCATCGCGCGCAAGGAATTGATTGCCGCGATGCGCAAGGACTTCGTCTCGATGGGCGCGACTCTCGACCCGCACGCCGCATTCTTGATTCAGAGGGGAATGCGCACCTATTTCTTGCGCTACGAGCGCCAATGCGCCAATGCGCTGGCGGTGAGCCGCTTCTTGCGGGATCACGCCAAGGTCAAGCGGGTCTTCTATCCGGGTCTCGAGAGCCATCCCCAGCATGAGCTCGCGGCACGACAAATGAGTGATTTCGGCGCTGTGGTGAGCTTCGAATTGCAAGGCGGCTACGATGAGGGGAATAGGTTCGCCGCGGCGCTTGAGCTTTTTTCCATCGCGGCGAGCGTCGGCTCCACCGAATCTCTGGTGCTGCCGGCGCTGTTGCTGGGCGGCCAGGACTACACGCCCGAGCAACGGGCAGCCTCGCTCATCAGCCCCGGTACCGTGCGCCTGTCAATCGGTATCGAGAATGCGCAAGATCTGCTTATCGACCTGACTCAGGCCCTCGACAAGGCGTTTGCCTAGCCCGGCGCGTTGCGATGGGCGCCGCGCGCCGGGCGTAACGCCCTACAGGTTGCGGATCATGATGTCGGCGAACTCGCTGCACTTCACCTCGGTGGCACCCTGCATTTGGCGCGCAAAATCGTAGGTCACGGTCTTTTGCCCGATGGTCTTGTCCATTGCGCCGATGATGGCGTCGGCGGCCTCGACCCAGCCCAAGTAACGCAGCATCATCTCGCCCGATAAAATCAACGAACCCGGATTGACCTTGTCGAGGTCGGCATATTTGGGTGCCGTGCCATGCGTGGCTTCGAACACCGCGTGACCGGTCAGGTAGTTGATGTTGCCGCCCGGCGCGATGCCGATGCCGCCGACCTGTGCCGCGAGCGCATCCGACAAATAATCCCCGTTGAGATTCATGGTGGCGATCACGTCGAACTCCGCGGGGCGGGTCAATACCTGCTGCATGGTGATGTCGGCAATGGCGTCCTTGACGATGATTTTGCCGGAGTGTTTGGCGGCATCCATTTGCGCATTCGCCTCCTGCTCGCCGCGCACGGATTTTACGCGTTCCCACTGCTCCCACGTGAACACCTGATCGGCGAATTCGCGCTCGGCCAGCTGATAGCACCAGTTGCGAAACGCGCCCTCGGTGAATTTCATGATGTTGCCCTTGTGCACGATCGTCACGCTCTTGCGCTTGTTGGCGATCGCGTACTCGACCGTGGAGCGGAACAGCCGCTCGGTGCCTTCCTTCGATGCGGGTTTGAGGCCGATTCCCGAGCTTTCGGGAAAACGGATCATGGCGAACTGTTTCGGAAAGTTCTCCTTGAACAAGGCCAGGAATTTCTTCGCATCGGGCGTTCCCGCCTCGAACTCGATGCCCGCATAAATGTCTTCGGTGTTTTCCCGGAAAATGACCATGTCGACCTTTTCCGGCGCCTTGACCGGCGAGGGCACGCCCTTGAACCAGCGTACCGGGCGCAGGCACACATACAGGTCCAATAATTGACGCAGGGCGACGTTGAGCGAGCGGATGCCGCCGCCGACCGGAGTGGTGAGAGGCCCCTTGATCGACACCAGGAAGTCGCGGCAGGCGCTCACCGTTTCGTCCGGTAACCAGGTGTTGTAGGTCTTATTGGCCTTCTCGCCCGCAAATACTTCCAACCAATGAATTTTGCGCTTGCCGCCGTACGCCTTTTGCACCGCCGCGTCGAACACCCGCACGCTGGCGCGCCAGATGTCGCGACCCGTCCCGTCGCCCTCGATGAACGGGATGACGGGCCGATCGGGTACCTTAAGCCTGCCGTTCGCGATCGTGATTTTCTCGCCCCCGGCGGGGATTCGCAGGGCGGCTGGCTTGGATTCGGACATTCATTGGCTCCTTTAAATTGAGCGGTAATGCTAGCATGCAGCATCGGAAAACCGCATTGCGCGCATGCCCCTTCAAGGCCGGCCCAGGGCCGGCTGCCGCGAACTCGGGCCGCCCCTAAAAGGCTCGCGAATGGAACTTTACTGCGCGCTTTGTCTCGAAAGCCATTATTCTACGCACCCTCGATCCTTCAACCTCATACCATATTGGAAGCTGCAGTGTCCGCATCGCTAGGAAAATACGTTCGTCAAGCCGTGAGCGCGCTCTTGTGCGCCGTCGCCATCGTCGCGGCCGGTTGCCACAACAACAACAACACCAGCGGTTACGGGATAGCGTGGACCACCGTGACCGACGAGCCGGGGGATTACACCAGCTATATTGTCACAATTGACTCAGTGACCTTGACCAGCAATACCGGCGCGGTGGTTACGGCCGCGGGGATTCCGGAAATCGTCAATTTCGCCCAGTACTACAACATCGCCGAGTTGTGGAGTTCGTCCGGAATTCCGACCGGCACTTACGTGTCGGCGACCATCAATTTGAGTTACACCAACGCCGCGATCACCGTCATGGTCAACGGCGTGCCGCAAACGGCGAAACTTCTCGACTACACGACCGGTGCGGTGCCGACCACCTATGCGGTCACGGTGAATTTCGATCCCGCCAATCCCCTGGTCATTACCCCGACCTTCGCCTCGACCAGCGCGCAGCGCCTCGCCATCGATTTCAATCTGGCGGCTTCGGGGCGAGTGGACCTCACGACCAACCCCGCAACGGTTTTGGTGAGGCCGTTTCTCACCGCGGGCATCCTGCCGTCCGACACCAAGCTCATCCGGGTGCGCGGACCGTTGATCAACTCCAACCTGGGCGTGGGTAGCTACACGGTATACGTGCGGCCGTTCTACGATGAGGCGAACAACATCGGGACGCTGACGCTGTTCAATCAACCCAACACGATCTACACCATCAATGGCAATAAGTACGTCGGGCAGCCGGGTCTTAACGCCCTGTCCTTATTGTCCGCCGGCTCGACCACGGTCGCCGCATATACGACCTTCCAGCCGACCGTCAACAACATTCCGTCGCCGCCGTCCACGGCGGGGAAATTCAATTTGGTATACGTCGTCGGCGCGAGCAGCCTGGAGGATTATTATACCGAGGGCTTGAGCGGCGAGGTGATCAAACGGGCCGGAGACACCGTCACCTTGCTCGGCTCGACGTTGTTCCTGAATACCGCAAATACCTACACTTACGAGGTGGCGCCGACACAATTGTTGCTCGGCCCCGGCACCATCGTGACGGCCGACGACAACTCGACTCTCACCGGGCTCAATTCCGGCTCGATCGCGGTCGGCCAGCACATATCGGCGCGCGGCATCTACAGCGTGTTGGCCAACGGAATCGTGCAATTGGATGCGACCGGCACCTCCAGCACCAACACCGGCTCGGTGCGCCTGCAAACCACCGAGTTCTGGGGCTCGCTGGTCTCCTCCGCCGCCGGCGGTCTGGTGATGAATTTGAGCAGCATCAACGATTTCCCGGTGAGCGACTATGATTTCACCGGCAACGGCGCGACCGCCGCCCAGAACCCGTCGCCCGCCACATTTTCGGTCAATACGGCCGGCCTCACGCTGCCCCTCGGCACAGCGGCGGGAGATCCGGTGTGGGTCAATGGATTTTTGACGCGTTTCGGATCGGCGCCCCCGGATCTCGATGCCGATGCGGCCAACAATGAACTATCGGTGCAAACGGCCGGCGGACAAGAGGGCGGCGCGGCCTCGACGGCCCCCGGAGTGGAGACTTGCGGTGTCGGCAGCCAGGTCTGCAACCCGGGCAGCTTGCAAGTCGTGTGGACCAGCCCTCCCGGGACCACCGCGCCATTCGATACCGTTTCCTCGTCCGGGTTCACGATCAACCTCGCCCAAGCGGAATATTTGACGGGGGTCATCCGAATCGGTCCGCAAAGCATCGATTTGAAGTCGATCCCAGCGGTGACGGTGGTGCCGACCACGTTGCCGGTCACCAGCACTTTTTCGCCTTTGTATGCCTTCGGCAATCCGGGCGTCACCGCTACGACGGCCGTGACCGGCATATCCGTCTACAGCAGCTTTTCGCAGTTCATCGCCGCACTGACCCCCGCGATCAGCGCGACCAATCCGGTGAAACAATTGGAGGCGCGAGGCGTTTACGATCGCGCGACCAACACCTTTATCGCGACCAGCGTCAACGTCGTGCTCTAAACTACCTCCCCAATGGGGAATCGCTGTCTACGGCTGGGATTGGCCTGCACGCTGATCGCAAGCGGTGCGTGGAGCGTGGGCGGCAGCGCCGGTGCCGTGGCGGCCACTCCCGATGCAACGCACCCGCGCGTTTGCCTGGTATTGTCGGGCGGCGGCGCGCGCGGCATGGCCCACATCGGGGTGCTCAAGGTCCTCGAGGAACTCAAGGTACCGATCGACTGCATCGCGGGCACCAGCATGGGCGCTGTCGTAGGGGGGCTTTATGCGAGCGGCATGACCGCAAGCGAAATCGAATCCACCATGCGTTCACTCGATTGGCAGGACGCCTTCCGCGACGCGCCGCCGCGCCGCGATCTCGGCTTCAGGCGCAAGCAGGACGACCGCAATTTTCTGGTTCGTCTGCCTTTGGGATTGAAGCACGGGCATATGCTTTTGCCCAAGGGGTTCATCCAAGGCCAACAATTGCAGGAGACACTGCGGCTGCTGACCTTGCCGTATGCCGACAGCGCGAGTTTTGATCGGCTGCCGACGCCGTTTCGCGCCGTTGCCACGGACTTGGAAACCGGCGATGCCGTGGTCTTGGAGAAAGGAGATCTTGCGCTCGCGATGCGCGCCAGCATCTCTGCGCCGGGTTTGTTCGCGCCGGTCGAGTATCAGGGAAGACTCCTGGTCGACGGCGGCATCGCGGAAAATCTGCCCATCGACGTGGCGCGTGCGATGCACGCGGACATCATCATCGTGTCGGATGTGAGTTTCCCGCTGCAGTCGCGCAAACTACTCGATTCCGCCGTGGCTATTTCCAATCAAATGCTGGCAATCCTGGTGCGCAAGGATGCGGACCGGCAGATTGCGACGTTGGGACCGCAAGACATTCTGATCGAGCCCGTCCTGGGCCTCGCCGCGTCCACGGATTTCACGATCGCGGCCGGCACCATAGCGCAGGGCGAGGCGGCCGCGCGCCGCGCCGCGCCTCGGCTTGCGCACTTGCGCCTCGGCGACAGCGAGAATCAAGCCTATTTGACGCGTCGTGCGGCGCGTGAACCCGGCTTGCCGACCATCAGATTCGTGCGGGTCGACGAACCATCGAAGCGCTACCAGGAAACCATTTTGGCCGAAATGCAGCCGCTCGTCGGCAAGCCGCTCGATTTGGATGCCCTCGGTGCACGCATCAAAGAGCTCTATGGACTCGGCTATTTCGAGACCCTCGACTACTCGGTGGTCGAGCGCGGCGCGGGGCCGGCGCAGGAGTCCGGCCTCGAGATACGGGCGCGCCGAAAATCCTGGGGCCCGACTTACCTGCGCTTCGGACTGAACCTTCAGGACGATTTTCAGGGCAACAACCACTACAACGCGACCGTGCGATTTTTAATGAGTGAAATCAACAGCCTGGGTGGGGAGATCCTGACCGATGTGCAAGTCGGCAGCGATCCGAAGCTCGCCAGCGAGTTCTATCAGCCGCTCGATGCGCTGCGCACCTGGTTCGTCGCGCCGAGTGCGCGGATCGAAGGCCGCGATCTGCCGATCTACATGAACAACACCCAAATTGCGGATTTTCGCGATCGCGAGGTGGAGGGTGCCGTCGATTTTGGCCGTACCCTCGGCAATTGGGGCGAGATTCGCGCCGGGGTGCACCGGACCAATGGCTTGGAGTACGACCGCTGGGGCAATCCGGACCTGGTCACTCCGCAATACAACAACGGCGAGTACTTTTTTAAATTCACTTACGATCGGCTCGATAACGTGCGCTTTCCGCGCGATGGGCAATCCTTTTCGCTGCAATGGGACGCCAATCGCACCAATTTAGGCGCCGACATAGGCTTCGACCGCGTGACGGCGGATTGGCTGATGGCGCGCTCGAGCGGCCGCAATACACTGCTGTTGTGGACCTCCGCCGGCGCGACATTGGATGGCAATCTGCAGCCGACGGATGTGCAGGATTTTTATTCGCTCGGCGGGTTCTTGAATTTGTCGGGCCTCGCGCCCCAATCGTTGCTTGGACCGAACTTTGCGATCGCACGCGCCATTTATTTCCGCAAGATCAGCCGCGGCGGGGAGGGTTTCTTCGATGTTCCCGCCTATATCGGCATGTCGCTGGAATTGGGCAATACCTGGCAGCGTCGAGGTGAGATCAGTTACGGGTCCGCGCACAAAGATGCTTCGGCCTTCGTGGCGTTCGATACGTTTCTGGGGCCGGTCTATATAGGCTCCGGCTACGATGATTCGGGCAACGCCGGGTATTACCTGTTCCTGGGCCGCACCTTCTGAGGGGCGCGGCGCCGTCAGAAGCCGCGGCTTTCGGCGAGGTTTTCCACCTTTTCGAAGACCAGCGCCGGTTGATCGCCGATTCGCGAATACTCGTGCCTACGCGACATCTCTTCCAGCATGCGGTCGCGTTCGGCCGCCGTGAAATACCAATGAGTTCTTTGCCAATCGGCGCCGAGCAGCTTGGCGAACGGGTCGCCGCGCCGCAGGCGCACGCGGATGCCATAGGGCCGCGGCAGCACCGGCACGGTGCGCACCATATTTTGAGCGTTGGCGATTCCCATGACGCAGCAACGATAGCCGAATCGGCTCGAGGCCGCCAGCTGATGAGGGCAGGTTGCGCATGCTAGACTCCGCCGCCGCCGCCGCTCGGTGCCGCACGCCGGCTTATTTTGAGCGGATTCTTGTCGCCCAATGAGGTCATTGATGGCATCGTCTTACACCGCCTCCGATATCGAGGTGCTGAGTGGCTTGGACCCGGTACGCCGCCGTCCGGGCATGTATACGGACACCACGCGCCCGAATCATCTGGCGCACGAAGTAATCGACAACAGCGTCGATGAGGCGATTTCGGGCCACTGTGAAAACATCGCCGTAACCGTGTTCAAGGACGGATCCCTGCAGGTCGAGGACGACGGCCGCGGCATGCCGGTGGACATTCACCCCAAGGAGAAGCTCAGCGGCGTGGAACTGATTCTGACGCGGCTGCATGCGGGCGGAAAATTCAACGACAAGACCTACCAGCATTCCGGCGGACTGCACGGTGTCGGTGTTTCGGTGGTCAACGCGCTGTCGAAGCATCTGGAGTGTTGGGTGCGCCGCGGCGGCAAGGAATACAACCTGAGCTTCGCGGGCGGCAGACCCACCTCCAAGCTCGAGGTCGTGGGCGAGGTGCCGAAGTCGAAAACCGGCACCACTTTGAGGTTCTGGCCGGATCCGAAATATTTCGACACGGACAAGTTCGCCATCGCGAGCCTCAAGCAGGTGCTGCGCGCCAAGGCGGTTCTGTGCCCCAACCTGCGCGTCACGCTCACCAACGAGTTCACCGGCGAACGCGACGAGTGGTTCTACACGGGCGGTCTGCACGAATATCTGGCCGAAGAGCTCGGCAAGGGCGAGTGGCTGCCAGCCGAGACCTTCTACGGCAAGCGGGACATCGAGGGCGGTTCCATCGACTGGGCTTTTGCCTGGGTGTTGGAATCGCAGCAACGCATCGCCGAGAGCTACGTCAATCTGATCCCGACCGTGGAGGGCGGCACGCATGTCAACGGTCTGCGCGCGGGAACCGCGGATGCGGTGCGGGAGTTTTGCGAGTTTCGCAACCTCGTGCCGCGCGGGCTGAAATTGACGCCCGAGGACGTATGGGATGGCGTGAGTTTCGTGCTGTCGATGAAGATGCGCGAGCCGCAGTTTGCCGGTCAGACCAAGGAGCGTCTGTCGTCGCGCGAGGCCGCGGGGATCGTCCAGGGCGTGATCAAGGATGCGTTCGCGCTCTGGCTCAATCAACATCCGGATCAGGGCGAGAAAATCGCCATGCTGGCGATCGCCAACGCGCAGCAGCGCTTCCGGGACAGCCAAAAAATCGCTCGCAAGCGCGTGGTGGCCGGGCCGGCGCTGCCGGGCAAGCTGGCCGACTGCGTCAGCCAAGACCCGCAGCGCGGCGAGCTGTTCCTGGTTGAAGGCGACTCGGCCGGCGGATCGGCCAAGCAGGCGCGCGACCGCACCACCCAGGCCATCATGCCGCTGCGCGGCAAGATTCTGAATACGTGGGAGGCCGATGCACGCGAGGTGCTTCTGTCGCAGGAAGTTCACGACATCAGCGTCGCGATCGGCGTCGATCCCGGGGCCGCCGATTTGTCGAATCTGCGCTACCACAAGATCTGCATACTGGCGGATGCGGACAGCGACGGGCAGCACATCGCGACCCTGCTGTGCGCCTTGTTCTTGCGTCACTACCGGCCGCTGGTGCAAGCCGGTCATGTCTACGTGTGCATGCCGCCGCTGTTCCGGATCGATGCCGGCAAACAGGTCGTCTACGCCCTCGATGAGGCGGAGCGGGACCGGGTCCTGGCGCGTCTTGCAGCCGAGCACTCCCGCGCCAAGGTCGTCGTGACGCGCTTCAAGGGCCTCGGCGAAATGAGTCCGTCGCAGCTGCGCGAGACCACCATGGCGCCGCAAACTCGCCGGCTGGTGCAGATGACGATCGACGCCAAAGACAGTCCCGATCAAATGCTCGACATGCTGCTTGCCAAGAAGCGCGCCGCGGACCGCCGCGAGTGGCTTGAGAGCAAGGGCAATCTGGCGCACCTATCGTGAAGACCCAGGAACTCAATTTCGAAGGCATCGAGAAGGAGCCGTTGAAGTCATTTGCGGAGCGCGCCTACCTCGACTATTCCATGTACGTGATTCTGGACCGGGCGCTGCCGCACATCGGCGACGGGCTCAAGCCCGTCCAGCGGCGCATCGTCTACGCGATGAGCGAGCTGGGGCTGGCCGCCGGGGCGAAGCACAAAAAATCCGCCCGCACGGTCGGCGACGTCATCGGCAAATTTCATCCGCACGGCGATTCGGCCTGTTACGAGGCCATGGTGCACATGGCGCAGGATTTCGCCTACCGCTATCCGATCGTCGACGGCCAGGGCAATTGGGGCTCGACCGACGATCCCAAATCCTTCGCCGCGATGCGTTACACCGAATCGCGACTCACGCGCTACGCGGCGCTGTTGCTGCAGGAATTGGGTTCGAGCACGGTGGATTGGGCGCCGAATTTCGACGGCTCGCTCGAGGAGCCGACCTTGTTGCCTGCGCGCGTGCCGAATCTGCTGCTGAACGGCGGCTCGGGGATCGCGGTCGGCATGGCCACGGATATTCCGCCGCATAATCTGCGCGAAGTGGTCAAGGCCTGCGTGGCGTTGCTCGACGACCCGGATCTGTCCACGCGCAAGATCATGGTCCACGTCAAAGGCCCGGATCTGGCGACCGGCGCGGAAATCGTCTCGCCTCGCGCGGATCTGCTGCAGATGTACGAGACGGGCGCCGGCAGCTTCAAAGCGCGGGCGACCTTTGTCATCGAGGATGGCGAAATCGTGATCGAGGCGCTGCCGTTCCAAGTGTCGGGCAGCAAGGTATTGGAGCAGATCGCCAACCAGATGCGGCAAAAAAAGCTGCCGATGGTCGAGGATTTGCGCGATGAATCCGACCACGAAAAGCCGACGCGCCTGGTGATCGTGCCGAAATCCAGCCGGGTGGACGCACAAGCGCTGATGGCGCACCTGTTTGCAACCACCGACCTCGAACGCAACTATCGTGTGAACCTCAACGTCATCGGCGTGGACGGGCGGCCACGGGTGATGGGCCTCAAGGAACTGCTGTTGGAATGGCTGCAATTCCGCAAGGCGACGGTCGTTCGCCGGCTAAACCATCGGCTTGCGCAGGTCAATGCCCGGCTGCACATACTCGACGGCCTCGCCATCGCCTACTTGAATCTCGACGAGGTGATTCGCATCGTACGCACCGAGGACCAGCCGAAACCGGTCCTGATCAAGCGCTTCAAGCTGTCCGAGATCCAAGCAGAGGCGATACTCGAGACCAAGCTGCGCCACTTGGCGCGGCTCGAGGAGATGAAAATCCGTGCCGAGCAGCGCGAATTGACCGATGAGCGCGATGACATCGAACGGATACTGAAGAGCAAGGCGCGCCTCACCAAGCTGGTTCGGGACGAACTCTTGAGCGACGCCGAAGAATACGGCGATGAGCGCCGCACCCGGTTGGTGGAGCGCGAGGCGGCGCAAGCCATTTCCGAGGCGGAACTTCTGACCAGTGAGCCGACCACGGTGGTGCTGTCGCGGCTGGGCTGGGTGCGCGCCGCGAAGGGGCACGATATCGATGCGCGCGCGCTCGCCTACAAGAGCGGCGACGAATTTCAAGCGGCGGCCAAGGGCCGCAACCTGCAGCAGGCGGTGTTCATCGATTCCACCGGCAGGGCGTACAGCTTGGATGCGCATCAGCTGCCGGCGGCGCGCGGCTACGGCGAACCGCTGTCCGGCACCGTGGATCCTCCCGACGGCGCCACGTTCGCCGCAGTCCTCATCGGCGAGCCGGAGGATTTGTGGTTGCTGGCGAGCGATGGGGGCTACGGCTTCTCGGTGAGATTGCGCGATTTGTACGCCCGCAACAAAAAGGGCAAATCCGTGCTCAAGGTGCCGGAGCGCGCCCGCGTTTTGCCGGCGCAGCCGATAACGAGCCCGGAAGCGATCGCAGTGTTCGTCAACAATCACGGCGAAGCGCTGGCACTGCTGGTGGCGCAAATCGAGGAAATGAGCGCCGGCAAGGGCCAAAATCTCTACGGGATTCCCGGCAAGAAGTCCACCGACCGTACCGAGTACTTATCGGCAATGGCGGTGGTCGCGCCCGGCGAGGTTCTCACCGTGTACAGCGGCAACAGCGCGCCGATGAAGCTCAAATTCGAGGAGCTGAAGCAGTTCCAGGACAAGAAGGGTCAACGCCGGCAGAGATTCTCCAGGGCGTACAAACAGGTCGATCGGCTGGAGGTGTCGGCGGTCGTTTAGCGCTCGCCCGACATCGTGACGTCCTCGGGCGTAGTCACGAAATAGCCCTGGATGAACTCGATGCCGAGCTGCCATAACACGGCCATGGTATTCGCGTCTTCCACGCGCTCGGCAATGGTCTCCACCCCCTTGCGCTTGGCGGCTTCGACCAGCCCCTTCACGCGCTGCTGCTGCAGCTGGTTGGTCGAGAGTCCCTGCATCAGGGAACCGTCGATCTTGATGAAGTTCATGCCGATGCCGGCGAGCAATTTCAGCGGATCACGGCCGGTGCCGAAATGTTCCAGCGCGAAGCGAAAGCCGAGTTTGCGCAAGCTGTCGGCCAGCTCCTTGGTTTGCCGTACGTATTGCATCGCGATTTCTTCGGAGACCTGAATGCACAGGCGCTTCGATTCGATCTTGAGCGATTTCAATTGGGTGGCGAGCCAGCCCATCAGGCTCTTGTCCAGTATCGTATCCCTCGATACGCGTACGAAGATGCACGAGGCCTTGCGGTTGGCGGCAAACGACATTGAGGCGCCGATCACCCAGCGGTCGATGTTCTTCATCAAGTCGTTGCGCTCCGCCGCGGCAATGAACTCCGCGGGAAGCACCTCGTTGCCCTGTTCGTCCAGCATTCGCACCAGCACGTCGAACATGCCCTTGTCTTCGCCGAGCAGGCTCGCGATCGGCTGCTGCACCAACCGGAACCGGTTCTCCATCAGGGCGCTCTTGATGTGCTTGACCCAGATCTTGTCGTAGGCCTGTACGCGCGTGTCGGTGTCGGCCTTGTCGACCGCGTACATTTGATTGCCGCCGAGTTCGCGTCCGCGACGTGCGGCGTTGATCGCATCGCCGACGGCGGCATCGACATCCGGGTTGCCGGGAGGCAGCAGCCCCAAGCCGACGGTCACGGTGGCGCTCAGGTTCTTGACCTCGAACACGAAATTATGATCGTTGACGCGCTTGACGATGTTCTCCGCCCAGGTCTCCACGTCCTTCGCAGTGCCGCGCTCGAGCATCACCAGGATCCCATTGCCTCCGAATCTGCCGCACAGGTCGGTCGCGGTCAGCTGCGCGCGCATCAGCTCCGCGAGCTGCGCCATGAAATCCTCGCTCGAAAGGACTCCGATCGTATTTTGAATATCGAGGAAGCGGTCCGGCTTGATGTACGCGAATTGGCGAATGCCGCCCTTGATGGGATGGGCGCAACGCTCGCGAATCGCGGCGATCAGGTAGTGCTGCTGGAGAAAGCGCGTCGAAGCGTCGCTCTTGACCGCATTGGCGAGCTGTACCTCGAGGTCGTGGTCCTTCTTTTTGTGTGCGGGGATGCTGATGCGCGTGGCCGGCTCGTTCTCGTAGTCGGCCTTGGTCAGCGTCAGCACCAGCGGCAGTACGGAGCCGTCCGAAAGCAACGCCCGCACCTTGAGTCCGTGGTCCGTCCACTTACCCTGCAGGCAGGCCACCAGTGCGCCTTTTAGCGCGGGATGCGTTTCCAGTTCGAATAAATCCATCAGCGGCATGCCCTTCAGCGCGTCATCGCCGGAGTAGCCGAACAGCTCCAGCCACGCACGGTTGGCGTCCACGATGATGCCTTCCTGTACATGCGTGATCGCGTCAGCGGAACCCTCGAGAAAATTCTGCAGCTGCTCGCGATATTCGCGCGCCGACGACAGCGTCGTGGATAGGGCTCGTTCCAGTCGATACGCTCGCAGCTCGCGCGCGGCGACCGACTGCAGGCGGCTGCGGTTGGCCAGCGTGACCACATCCTGCGCGCCCAAGCGCATGGCCTCCGCGATCGCGGCCTCGTCGACGTTCTCGCGCACGATCAACACCGGCATCTCCGGAGCGGTCTGCTGCCTCACCTTCATGATCGCCGCCAGTTCGACCCCGAGTTCCTCGATGAACGCGATCAGCATCTCGGGATTGAGCTGCGTCAGAGCATCCCCGAGATCGCGGGCGTCCGGCAGCCAGGTGCAGTGCACCGGATGGCCCGCCTTGCGCAGAGTGCTGTTGATCGCCTCGACGTGGTCTTGCGACCGCGTCATGACGATCATTGGAACGGCGCCCTGCTCAGCCACTGGTCATATTCCTCGCAAAACGGGTCCAAAGTGTAACATCAGGTGTTTGCCGATTCTGGGACCCGCGTCTTGCGGCGGCGAGGATTCTCGCTGGAATTGGCTTCGGCAGGGCGTTGCGGCTATCATACGCGCCCTTCAAACCGAGGCCTGCGATGGCGAATTACAGCACGAACGAGTTCAAATCCGGACTGAAAATCCTGATCGACGGCGATCCGTATACGATCGTCGAGAATGAGATGGTCAAGCCCGGCAAAGGCCAGGCCTTCAACCGCGTCCGGGTCCGTAACCTGAAGACCGGTCGAACCATTGAACGTACTTGGAAGTCGGGCGATACCGTCGAGGCCGCCGACGTCGTGGATACCGAGATGCAGTATCTGTACAGCGACGGCGATTTCTTTCATTTCATGGTTCCCGACACGTTCGAGCAGCTCACGGCCTCGAGGCAGGCGGTCGGCGACGGCGCGCAATGGCTGAAGGACGGAACCATCTGCATCATCACGCTGTGGAACGGCGTGCCGCTGCAGGTGACGCCGCCGGCGCACATGGAGCTCAAGGTGATCGAAACCGATCCGGGCGTGCGCGGCGACACCGCCACGGGCGGCTCCAAACCCGCCAAACTAGAAACGGGCGCCATGGTGCGGGTGCCGCTGTTCATCAACGAGGGGGAGGTACTGCGCGTCGATACCCGCACCGGCGAGTACTTGTCGCGCGGCAAAGGCTAGCTGCGCGGTTGTCGGCTAGCTGCTGCGCGCGCCAGCCGACTGCTCGGGTCGGCTAGGCGTTGTCGATCGAAAACGTCATGGCCTGCGACAAGCGGGTCGCTTTGAGCGCGATCGCGACCACTCGGTCGAATCCCAGCGCGACCCCTGAGCAGTCGGGAATCCCGGCCTCAAGCGCCGCCAGCAAGCGCGCATCCACCGGCGGCTGCGTCTGGCCTCGCTCCCGGCGAATTGCAAGATCGTGGACGAATCGCTCGCGCTGCTCGCCGGCATCGGCCAATTCATGGAAGCCGTTGGCGAGTTCGATGCCGTCCAGGTAGAGCTCGAATCGCGCCGCCACCGGCGGCAGCTCCGGTTTTAGGCGTGCGAGCGAGGCTTGCGAGGCCGGATAGTCGCGCACGAAACACGGACGCTCGTGCCCGAGGCGTGGCCCGACCACGAATCCCATCAATAGATCGAGCATGGCGTCCCGGTCGAGTCCGGCCTGGCACACGATCCCATGCTCGGTGGCCGCGTGCGTGAGGTCGCGCTCGCTCGCCGTGTGGGCATCGACTCCGGCATGCCGCTGCAGCGCTTCGCCGTACGTGAGGTGTTCCGCCGCCGGCAGTTCCCGCTCCGGCGCCAACAGCCCGGCGACCAGATGCTCGACCTCCGCCATCATTGCGGTGTCGTCGAATCCCGCCCGGTACCATTCGAGCAGCGTGAATTCCGGGTTGTGCCACCGACCACGTTCGGCATCGCGAAACGCCTTGCACAGCTGATAGATGTCGCCGCTGCCGTCAGCCAACAGGCGCTTCATGGGAAATTCCGGCGATGTGCTCAAGAAGAACCGGCCGCGCATGCCGGTGACTTGCGTGACCAAGGATTCGATCTGCGGGTCGCTAACGCCGGACGCGCTCAACAAGGGAGTTTCGACCTCGAGCACACCCCGTGCGGCGAAGAAATCCCGGGTACGCGCCAACAGGGCGGCGCGACGCCGCAAGGCGGCCAGAGTCGAGGTAGGCCGCCAATCGGCAATCGATTCGCCGGCGCACGGCGTGCCGCGTTCGCCACTCACGCGGCGCTGCCGATGGCTTGCCCGAACTGCACCACGGACCCGGCGCGCAGCAGCGGATGCCAGCGCGCCCGGTTGGCTTCGAACAGCAGGATGACGGTCGAGCCCATGTTGAAGCGTCCGAGCTCGGCACCTTGGTCGAGCACCATGCTAGGGGAAGGAATACGGGTCACGGCGCGTCGAGCGGCCGGAGTGATATCGCCGGCCCAGACGGTGGTCATGCTGCCGACGTTGAGCGCGCCCACCAGCACCAATGCGAAGTGCCCAAACTCACCCTCGAACAGAGTCAGCACCCGTTCGTTGCGCGCAAACAAGCGCTCCACGTGCTGTGCCGTGGTCGCGTTCACGCTCAACAAGCGGCCGGGCACATACACCGTATCGAGCAGCCGCCCCCGCATCGGCATGTGAATGCGGTGATAGTTGAAGGGGGCAAGGTAGATCGTGGCGAACGAGCCGCCTTCGAAACGCGTTGCCCACGGCTCATCGGCCAGCAGTTCGGCCAGCTTGTAGCGGCGCCCTTTCGCTTGTAGCAGTTCATCCCGGTCGATAGCGCCGCATTCGCTCACCATCCCGTCGACCGGGCTGGCGATGGCGGCCGTGGCGGCGGCAATCGGTCGCGTGTCCGGGCGCAGCGCCCGGGTGAAGAAATCGTTGAAGGTGCCATAGCGATACGGATCGATTTCGACCGCTTCGCTCATGTCGACATCGAACAGCTTGAGAAACATGCGAATGAGCAAATTCTTGAACCAGGGCGTCCGCACCCGGGTTGCGGCGTAGACCATTCTCGACAGCCGGTGTTGCGGCAGGGCGAGCTGCAGCAAGACGAACAACCGGCCGCGCCCGCCGCCGCTCGCCTGCGCAGCGCAAGCCGGTTCGGCGGGTTGCGATCCGCTCATGCCGGGCCGGTCACGATGCGCTGGAAATCGGCTTGCAGGGCCTCCACCGTGAACGGGCCGGTCAGGACCGCGGCCAGCTTCCCGCTCGGATCCAGCACCCAGATCGCGCTGGAATGATCGACGGCGTAGCTGCCGTCCGCCTGCTTCGGCTCGATGATCACGGCAACGCCGAACTGGCGCGCCACCGCATCGATGGTTGGCTGGTCGGGGGCGGTGACGCCGATGAATTCAGGATCGAAATACGGCACGTATTTTGCGAGCAGCTCCGGGGTATCGCGGTTCGGGTCCACCGACACGAAGATCACCTGCGGAAGCACCGCGGCGCCGCTCGCCCGCAGGCGTTTTTTCATCGCCGCCAGGGTGGTGAGCGTCGCCGGACAGAACTCCGGGCAGTTGGCATAGCCGAAGAACAGCATGGACCAATGATCCCGCAGATTCTTGGGCCCAAATGCCTGGCCCCGCTGGTCGATCAGGCTAAAATCCTCAAGTGCCTGCCGCGGGGTGACATAGGTTCCAATCGCCAGCGTGGGCGCAGCCGCAGGGTGGCGCCATACGAGTGCGGCGCCCACAGCCAAGATGGCGGCGAGACAGAGCAACGCGAGAATCAAGACTTTCGATCGAGGTAGCATGCGTCGATTATCCCATACGGCGCCCGAAACCGTCGGCGCCGCCATCGATCGCTGCGCCCGCGCGTTGCGCCGCGCCGGCGTGCACTTCGGCCACGGTACCGACAATGCGCGCGACGAGGCCGCCGAATTGGTGTTTTTCGCGGCGGGTCTTGCGCATGCCGCCGGCGCCGCCGCCTACAGCAAGCCCTTGACGGCGCGCCGCGCGGCGCGCATCGACGAGCTATTGCGGGAGCGGATCAGGCGGCGGGTGCCGCTCGCCTATCTTACGCACCGTGCCTTCTTCGCCGGCCTCGAACTGTACGTGGACGAACGGGTTCTGGTGCCCCGATCGCCCATCGCGGAGCTGATGCTCAAGCGCTTTGCCCCGTGGGCGAAACCGCGCGGCGTACGCCGCATATTGGATATCGGCTGCGGCTCCGGTGCGATCGCCCTGGCAAGCGCCGTCGCCTTTCCGCGCGCCGCGGTGGACGCGGTCGACATTTCCGCCGACGCGCTCGCGGTCTGCCGCCGAAACGTCCGCCGCCTGGGATTGGCGAAGCGGGTCAGGGTCATGCAGTCGGATCATTTCGCCGCCGTGTCGGGCTGCCGTTACGATATCATCGTGAGCAACCCGCCCTACGTCGGGCGCGCCGAAATGCGCGACTTGCCGCGCGAATACCGCCATGAACCCGTATTGGGTCTGGCTTCGGGAGTCGAAGGCCTCGACTCCGTGAGGGCGATCCTCTCCGGCGCGAGACAGCATCTGGTCGATGACGGTATTTTAGTGGTGGAAGTCGGCAATACCGAGGAAGCGTTGTTGCGGGCGTTGCCGCGATTGCCGTTCATATGGCCCGAGATCGCCATGGGCGGCGGCGGCGTTTTCGTGTTGCGGGCCACTGCTTTAATGCGGGCAGCGCAACTCTAGGGAGAATTACGCGTGGCGGGAAATACGTTCGGCCGGGTATTCACGGTCACGAGCTTCGGCGAAAGTCACGGCCCGGCACTGGGCTGCGTGGTCGACGGCTGTCCGCCGGGGCTCGCCTTGAGCGAGGCGGATTTGCAGCCGGATGTGGAGCGGCGCCGCCCAGGCACTTCGCCATTCACCACTCAACGGCGCGAACCCGACACGGTGCGCATCTTGTCGGGCGTCTTCGAAGGCAGCACCACCGGCACGCCGATCGGCCTCATGGTCGAGAATCAGGATCAGCGCTCGCGCGACTACGACAAGATCAAGGACCGGTTTCGCCCCGGTCACGCCGACTACACCTATCAGCAAAAATACGGGTTTCGCGACTACCGCGGCGGGGGTCGCTCCTCGGCGCGCGAGACCGTGATGCGCGTCGCGGCGGGCGCGATCGCCCGAAAGTTCCTGCGCGAGCGCTTGGGCGTGAGCATTTACGGCTACTTGGGGCAAATCGGACCGCTGGTGATCGAGCCCAAGGATCCGCCAAGCGCTTATGAAAATCCGTTCTTTTGCCCCGATCCCGGCCGGGTCAAGGAGATAGAAGATCTGATCTGGCGCACGCGCGAAGCCGGCGACTCGGTCGGTGCGCGCATTACGGTGATTGCCGCGGGGGTGCCGCCCGGGCTGGGCGAGCCGGTGTTCGAGCGGCTCGATGCGGATTTGGCCGGCGCCATGATGGGCATCAACGCCGTGAAGGGCGTGGAGATCGGTGCCGGCTTCAAAGCCGTGGCGCAGCTCGGGTCGGAGCATCGAGACGAGCTCACGCCGACAGGGTTCAAGAGCAACAATGCCGGCGGCGTGCTCGGTGGAATCTCTTCGGGCCAGGACATCGTGGTGAACGTCGCACTCAAGCCCACCTCGAGCATCACGGTGCCGGGCGCGACCATCGACCTGCACGGCCGCCCGGTGCAAATTGCCGTCACCGGCCGTCACGATCCGTGCGTCGGGTTTCGTGCGACACCGATCGCCGAAGCGATGATGGCGCTGGTGCTGATGGATCACTACCTGCGCTTTCGCGCGCAGTGTGCGGATGTGATCGTTACCACCCCGGTGATTACACGGAGCGGTGCATGACGGCCTCCGCGGTCCCGCCGCCGCGCATTGCCGTGGTCGGCGCGTCGAGCCTGATAGGCGAGGCGCTGATCGAGGAACTGAATGCCCGGAAATTTCCTCGCGCCGAACTGCACGCGCTCGACGAGGAGCGCGACCTTGGCCGGCCACTCGCGTCCGATGCGAGCGCGAGCGACGTCGCCCGCTTCGATTTCTCGCACGTGGATCTGGCGTTTTTCTGCGGCCGCGCCGCGCTGAGCGAACGCTACGCCGAAGCGGCCGCTGCGCATGCCTGGGTCATCGACAGCTCATCGACGTTTCGCATGCACGAGCGCGTGCCCCTGGTAGTGGCCGATGTCAATGCCGAGGTGCTCGAGGGAATGGCGCGCGGCCTGGTGGCATTGCCGGGCAGCGCCAGCGTCGCGCTCGCCACCGCCCTGGCACCCCTACACGCGCTCGCGGGACTCGAACGTGCGGAGGTTGCGACCTATCAGGCGGTGTCGGGCAGCGGACGCGCCGCCATGGACGAGCTGGCGGGCGAAACGGTGGCCATGCTCAGCGGCAAAAAGGCGCGCGGGCGCGCCTTCGGGCGGCAAATAGCGTTCAACGTCATTCCACAGGTTGACGCGTTGGAAGCCGACGGCAGCTCGCGCGAAGAGCGGCGTTTATGGCACGAAACGCGGCGAATTCTTGGTCGGTCGCAACTGGCAATCAATGCCACCGCGGCGCGGGTGCCGGTCTTCTTCGGCCACAGCCTGGCTGTCCACGCCACCTTCGAACGACCCGTGAGCGTACCCGATGCCGCCCGTGTGCTGCAGCGCGGCACGGGCCTCTGCCTCATCGATGCGGGTACCGCAGCCGAATTTCCGACGCCGGCCACATTGGCCATGGCGCCCGATAAGGTGTATGTGGGGCGCCTGCGAGCCGATTTGACCCGTGATCGAGCTCTAAATTTTTGGATTGTTGCTGATAATGTTCGGAAATGTGCGGCACATAACGCAGTTTCAGTCGCCCAGATTTTGGTAAATAGTTCCCGGTAAGATATAGTTAAGCGCTTATGTTAAAGGCAAGTGAAGGTCAGTGAAAATTAGCCTCCAAGCTTCGGCCACAATGAACTTAATCCGCTTGCCCACCAGATTTCTGGGAGTAGAAATGTCAGTGACGATGCCTCGCATGATGCTGATGGCGTGCCTGCTATCCGTATCCTCTTTGTGGCCGTCCTTATCGTCGGCATTGGGGCTCGGTGAGATTCATTTGAACTCGGCCTTGAACGAGCCGATGAACGCCGAGATCGACCTGATTGCGGCGACACCCGACGAATTGACCGCGCTGCATGCGACCCTTGCCGGCCGCGATGCGTTCACGCGCTATGGCATAGACCATCCGCCGTTCCTGTCGTCGCTGAGTTTCAAGGTGGGAAAGAGCAAGGACGGTCGGGACGTGCTGCTGGTGCGTTCCACCGACGCAATTCCCGAGCCGTTTGTGACTTTCCTGGTGGAAGTGAACTGGGCGCGCGGCCGGTTGATGCGCGAGTACACGGTCCTGCTCGATCCGCCGGTATACACGCCCGGTGAAAATCCGAATTCTACCGCTCCGGTCACGGCGCCTGCCGTCGCCGGTTCGCACGCGGCCGCCCCTGCGCAGGCGCGCAAGCCGGGCCCCTCGACAATGCCTGCGCCCGCAGAAACCGCCGCCCCGCAGGCAGCCGCACCCGCGGTCTCCGCGGCGGCTCCGCGGCCCGAGGCCGTAGGAGGCCCGAGTTCGGGCACCATTCATGTCGCGCGGGGCGATACGCTCTCCAAAATTGCCCGCAGCTTGCATGCCGATACAGCGGCGAACATCGATCAAACGATGATCGCGCTGTACCGTTCGAACCCGGATGCGTTCGGCGGCAACATCAACATTTTGCGCAGCGGCTCCGTGCTGCGGGTTCCTGATGCCGATTCGATAGCCGCCCTCAATCAAAGAGAGGCGATGAGCGAAGTTCACCGACAAATGGATACCTGGCGAAGCAGCGGCGGTGCGGCGGCGCCGACCAGCGGCCGTTTGCGTCTGGTGACGCCCAGCGCCGGGGCGGGCGACGCGTCCGGGCGCGGCGAATCGGCGGCGAATGCCGAAGCGCAGGCGCTTCGAGATCGGGTCAAGGATTTGGAAGGCCAGCTGTCGGAATCGAAGCGCCTGATCGATATCCGCAATGCCGAACTGAGCGAGTTGCAGCGCAAGCTGGGCATGCCGGTGACCAAGCCGCCGGTCGAGCAACCTCTCGCCAAGCCGGCCGAGCAGCCGCCTGCGGCCAAGCCGCTGACCGCCGTGGCACCGCCGTCGGCGCCGCCCTCGGCACCGCCGCCGGCGGCGCCCGAAGCGAAACCCGCTGCGCCGGTTCCTGCGCCGGTTCCCGCGGCGCCGACCTCCGAAAAGGGCAAGCATGCGGCGCCACCCGCTCCGTCGGGCTCGTGGATCGATTGGGTGGCCGGAAACTGGTGGTTGCCGGCTGCGATCTTGCTCGCGATACTCGGCGGGCTCGGGTTTGCCGCGTGGAAGCGGCGGGGACAGAGCTCAATAGGCGGGTTGGGCGCCGTGATGGAGGAGACCCACGTTGCCGAGTCGAGAGAGGCGACTGCCAAGCTCTCTGCCATGCGCAAGGGCAACGATTCGTTCGTGGTTGAAGAGTCCGGCCCGCACGCCGTGCCGGATTTCGGCGCCGACACCGGCCGGTTCGGCGATACCGGTGAATTGAAGTCTCCCGACGACACCATGTCGAGCGAGAGTGCCGTCAACCTCGATCAGGGCGACCCGCTGGCGGAAGCTGACTTCCACATGGCGTACGGCTTATACGACCAGGCCGCCGATTTGGTGCGTATCGCGCTCGAGCGCGAGCCCGATCGGCGAGATCTGCGGCTCAAGCTGTTGGAAATCTATTTCGTATGGGGAAACAAGGATCTGTTCCTGCAGACCGCCAAGGCGCTGGAAAGCACGCGGGATCGTGCGCCGGCCGGCGAGTGGGACAAGATCGTCATCATGGGCAAGCAGATTTGCCCGGACGAACCCATGTTCGGGTCGAGCGCCGGCAGCGGACGCGGCGCGGGCGCTTTGGTCGACTTGAACCTCGAGGGCGGCGAGAATCGCGTCGACATCGATCTGTTCGGCGAACCGGAGGGCGAGCGCAGCAGCCTGGATCACACCCTCGCCAAGGAACATGACGACAATGCGGCCACCGGCGAGTCCCCCGGGATGGGCGCCAAATCGAACCTGGACTTCACCTTGGACATGCCCGAGCGAGGCGCGGACGAATCGCCCACGCGGGAAATGCCGCAGCGAGACGAGCCGACGGTCGAAACGGAGCTGATGAATTTCGCCGATTCGCCCACGGCGGAGTCGCCGGCGCTGAAGACCGCGGAGATGAATACCGCCGGTATGCTCGATCGGAATCCTTCGAAACCCGCGGGCTTGAAGGCGGATCAAACCGCCGAGGTGTCGATCGATGACCTGGGGTTCGATCTCGATCATCTGGAGCAGACCGGGGCGCCGTCGGCCAACAGTATCGGACCGCTCGAAGAAACCGATCATCCGTCCGATGCGCCGACGATGGTGGCCGGCCTCGACGACCGCTCGCGGCGCATGATGGAGGAGGCGGCAAAGGATTCGCGCGATAAGGATTTGACCGAGCTCGAGCGCGAGCTGGAAGCGTCATTCATCGCCGATCTCGACGCGCAACACGACGAAATAAAGACCGCGGTGCTGGGGCCCGAATCCGCTCCCACCGTGCTGATGCCCCGTGAAGGAGACCTCAACGCGACTTCGCACTTGAAATCCTCGCCCGAATACTCCGACATTAGCGAAGCGCAAAAGGTCGACATCGATTCGACCTCGAAGCTGCACGGCATCAAGGCCGATGGCGTCGATTTGGATCTGGATCGACTGGCGACGGCGCTCGGCACCGGCGATACCGTGGATCAGCCGCGCGCGGCCGAGGAAATATTCTCGACCGAGGTGTTCGAGGCCAGCCAGCGCAGTCGGCGCGTGGATCTCGACGTCGGCGAGGCGATGAACGGTGCGGAGCATCCGACGAACATGCTGCAGGCTCAGACCAACAAGCTCAGGGCCGTCGATGGGGCGATGTCCGAGTTGGAGCCGGTCACCATGAGCGAGGTCGGGACCAAGCTCGATCTGGCACGCGCCTATATGGATATGGGCGATCCGGAAGGCGCGCGCAGCATCCTCGAGGAAGTGGTGCAGGAAGGATCTGCCAGCCAGAAGCAGGAAGCGGCGCGACTGATCGAATCGCTGCCCGGCTAGGAGGAGCGTGTCTGAGCATTCCGCATGAGCCGCTTCGCTCAAGCGAGGGGGCGGATGCCAGGCGCATAGCGGCCCTGGTCGAGTACGACGGCACCGATTACGCCGGGTGGCAGTCGCAGGCGCACGCGGCCTCAGTGCAGGACGCGGTGCAGAATGCCATCGGATTCGTCGCCGGCGAGCCGGTAGCCGCGATTTGCGCTGGCCGGACCGACGCCGGCGTTCACGCCATCGGCCAAGTCATCCACTTCGACACCAGGGCGGGGCGCACCGCGCGCGCCTGGGTGCTGGGCGCGAATACCAAGTTGCCGCCCGCGATCGCGCTGCAGTGGGCCGGTGAGGTGCCGGTGGGATTTCATGCGCGGCACAGCGCGCTGCGCCGCGTCTATCGCTACTACATTTTAAATCGCAGCGCGCGCCCGGCGCTCGAACGCACGCGCAGCGCCTGGATCCACCGCAAACTCGATGCCGAAGCCATGCACGCCGCAGCGCAGGCATTGCTCGGCGAGCACGATTTTTCGGCCTTTCGCTCGATCGAATGCCAGTCGAAAAGCAGTGTGCGTCGCATCGAGCGCGTGGCGGTGCAGCGCACCGGGGATTGCATACGGCTGGAGATAGTCGCGAATGCCTACTTGCACCATATGGTGCGCAACATCGTCGGAACCTTGCTCGACGTGCACGGCGAGCCGGATCCGTCGGGCGCCATGTCACGCATCCTGTTGAGCGGCGAGCGTCGGTTGGCGGGCGCAACCGCGCCGGCCGCCGGCCTGTATCTGTGGCGCGTCGAATACTCGGCCGCTTACGGCATACCTGCGCCCCAAGGCTGGGTTTGCTAAACTAGCGTATGTCCTGGTTCGAGCGAATCGTCCCGTCGCGCATCAAGACCGAGCGCCGTACCCGCTCGGTTCCCGAAGGGCTGTGGGCCAAGTGTCCGGCCTGTGATGCGGTGCTGTATCGCGCTGAAATCGAGCGCAGTCTTCACGTCTGCCCCAAATGCAGCCACCACATGCGCATCAACGGGCGGGAGCGCCTGCTGAAATTTCTGGACCCCGGGTCGAGCAAGGAAATTGCCGCCAAGGTCATGGCGGAGGATCCGCTGAAGTTCAAGGATTCGAAGCGCTACCGCGACCGCATCGCCCAGGCGCAGAAGCAGACGGGCGAGCGCGACGCGCTGATCGTGATGTCGGGACAATTGGCCGGGCTCGACGTCGTGGCCTGCGCCTTCGAATTTCGATTTTTGGGCGGCTCCATGGGTTCGGTGGTCGGCGAGAAATTCGTGCGGGCGGTCGAGGACTGCCTTGAACACCGCACGCCGCTGGTGTGCTTCTCGGCGAGCGGCGGCGCGCGCATGCAGGAGGCGCTGTATTCACTGCTGCAAATGGCCAAGACCAGCGCGGCGCTCAAACGCTTGTCCGAAGCCCGGCTGCCGTTCATTTCGGTGATGACCGATCCGACCACCGGCGGGGTGTCGGCGAGCCTCGCGATGTTGGGAGACATCAACATCGGCGAACCGAAGGCATTGATCGGTTTCGCCGGGCCGCGAGTCATCCAGCAAACGGTGCGGGAAACCTTGCCGGAAGGCTTTCAGCGCAGCGAGTTCCTGCTCGAGCACGGCGCGCTCGACATGATCGTCGATCGGCGCGAGCTGCGCGATCGAATCGGCGCCATGTTGCGATTGTTGACCGGCAAGGAGCCCGCAGCGGCTTAGGAGCCCGGGTTTGATGCCCATGCGGAGTCTCGAGCAGTGGTTGGCCCACCAGGAACGGGTGCACCCCAACTCAATCGATCTGGGGCTCACGCGGCTCGGTCGGGTACTCGATCGTCTCAACTGGCGCCAGCCGACCGTCCCGGTCATCACCGTCGCCGGGACCAACGGCAAGGGTTCGGTCGTCGCGTACTGCGCAGCGATGCTGGCGGCGGCCGGGTACCGGGTCGGCACCTTTAGTTCCCCGCATTTGCGCGATTATCGCGAGCGAATTCGCGTGAACGATGCCGAGGTCGCCAGCGAGGCGCTGGTGCGGGCATTCGAGAGAATCGAAGAGGCCTGCACGGATGGGTCGCGCGACCGAGTGTTGCTGACGTTTTTTGAATACAACGCGCTTGCGGCCTTGCTGATATTCGAGGCGGCACAACTCGATGCGTGGGTGCTCGAAATCGGCATGGGCGGGCGACTTGACGCGGTCAACGTCGTGGACCCGTCGGTGGCCGTGGTGGTGAGCATCGGCCTCGATCACCAAGAGTTTCTCGGGCCCACGCTCGAGTGCATAGCGCGCGAGAAGGCCGGCATTTTTCGCGCTCGCACGCCGGCTGTGCTCGGCAGCCAGGGGATGCCATCGGTGCTGGAGAGGATTGCGAACGAGATCGGCGCGCCGCTCAAGCGCCTGGGGCTCGAATATGACTTCACCCGGCACGCCGACCGATGGCATTATCGCGGGCCGCGCTGGGATTTGGCGGATCTGCCTGCGCCGGCGCTGCTCGGCGACACGCAATTCTGCAATGCTGCGGCGGCCATAGCGGCCCTCGAGGAACTCGCGCAGCGTTTGCCGCTGCCGGCCGCGGCGGTGGCTCGCGGGCTATGCTCGGTCCATCTGGTGGGGCGCTTTCAAGTGATCGCGGCGGCCGGTCGGCCCACGTGGATATTGGATGTGGCCCACAATCCCGATGCGGCCGGCGTGCTGGCGAGCAATCTGCGCTCGCGGCCGATTGCCGGCAGAACGCTCGCGGTGTGCGGAATACTTGCCGACAAGGACGCGGCCGCGGTCGCGTACCGGTTGCGCGATTGCATCGACGAGTGGTGGTTGAGTTCTACCGAAGGAGCGCGAGGTACGAGCAGCGCGGCGCTGGCGGCACGGATTGCGCCGCAGATCGAGGTGCGGTTCAACGAAATGAACAACATCGCCGCCGCCTGCGCTGCGGCATCGGCCGCCGCGCGTCCAGAGGACCGGATCGTGGTCTTAGGTTCTTTCCACACAGTCGGGCCGGCAATGGATTGGCTCGAGGCACAAGACATGCTGTCACCGCCGGACCTTCCCGAATATACTGCGCCGCCCAATGGTCACGAATAAAATGGGCACGGTCATGGATCGTCGCGTCAAGGAACGTCTGGTCGGCGCCACGATTTTGGTGGTGCTGATCGTGCTGATCGTGCCGGAATTGCTGTCCGGCCCGCATCGCCTTTCATCGCCGCCGCCATCGGTGAGCCTGCCTGCGCCTACGCGTAATGTTTCGGTTGATTTGGCGACGAGCAAGGCGACTCCCACGCCGCAGGCTGCGGATTCGACGCCGCTGACCACCGAGCCGCAGCCCGCGCGGCCGCCTAGCGCGCCACCTTCGGTGACGACCTTGGGGGCGCAAGCTGCCGCGGGACCAGGGCTTGAAACCGGCTCTTCAGCCGCCAAATCCTCCTCTTCGGGAACGGCAAGATCCGGGGCATCGAGCGAGGCGCAACCGATGCCGGCTCGGGGTTCGTGGTCGGTGCAATTGGGCAGTTTTTCCAGCAAAGCCAATGCCGATAAATTATTGCACCAATTGAAGGCGCGGGGTTTGCCGGCTTACGTCATTTCGAGCGGTTCCGGGTCCGCCGCGCGATTCAAGGTTCGCATAGGGCCTTTGGCGGATCGCGCGGCTGCCGAACGCGAAGTGGACAAGCTGAAGACGGCGGGTCATGCGGCAACAGTGGTTGCTCCGGCATCGTGAATTTTCGGTTGCCGCTGGATTCACGGCAATGGCGGCGCGGGTTGGGTAGAATGCGCCCCTGTCATGAGGCGAGCCGCCTCTCTAATGAGGCCACGCTAGAGGTGGGAGTTTGACCGGAGCCGATGTATTAATTGCGCTGATCGTGTTGGGCTCAACGTTGTTGGGATTCTTGCGCGGTTTCGTGCGCGAAGCGGTGTCTCTGGCGTTCTGGATCCTGGCTATTTGGGCCGCATGGAAATTCGGACCCACGGTCGAACCGCACCTTGGCGGACTGTTGGCGGATCCAAGGGTGGCGCCCTGGATCGGACGCTTGGTCATCTTGGTGCTGGTGCTGCTGGTCGGATGGACGATAGGCATGCTGCTCAGCTATTTCGCGCGCAGCGCGGGGCTGGGTCCCTTGGATCGGGCCATCGGCCTGCTGTTCGGCATCGCGCGCGGCATGGTGTTGATGGGGTTGATGATCATCGGCGGCGAACTCTTGCATCTGAATCAGGAAGAATGGTGGGGTCGATCGAAGCTGGTTCCCTATGGTGAAGCCGTCGGCGATTGGCTGCGAGCCATGGTCGGCGAGCGCGGCGAACCTTGGGCCAAACTCGAGCGCATCACCGGAATCAACGTGAAAGCCAAATAGCCCGGAGATCCTACATGTGCGGAATCGTCGGAATGGTTGGCGTGAGCGCGGTCAATCAGCGGATCTATGACGCGCTGACGGTTCTGCAGCACCGCGGGCAAGATGCGGCCGGTATCATGACCAGCGAGGCGGGCGCGCTGTTCATGCGCAAGGATTCCGGGCTGGTGCGCGATGTGTTTCAGCAGAAGCACATGGTGAAACTCCTGGGCAACGTCGGCATCGGCCACGTCCGCTATCCCACGGCCGGCACCGACAGCGCGCACGATGCGCAGCCGTTCTATGTGAATTCGCCCTACGGCATTTGCCTCGGGCACAACGGCAATCTGACCAATGCGCGCGAACTCACCGAAGTACTGGTGCGGGAGGACCGCCGGCATCTGAATACCGGGTCCGATTCGGAAGTGCTGCTCAACGTGCTCGCGTCCGAACTGCAGCGGGTCGGCACGCCGCGCGTCACGCCTGCCGATATCTTCGCCGCGGCCAACGCCGTGTACCGGCGTTGCCGGGGCGGCTATGCGGTCGTCGCCATGGTGATCGGCCACGGTATCCTGGGTTTCCGCGATCCGAACGGCATCCGCCCCCTGGTGATCGGCAAGCGCGATACCAACAAGGGCACCGAGTGGATGCTGGCGTCCGAAAGCGTCGCGCTCGACATGCTGGGGTTCGACCTGGTGCGCGACGTGGCGCCCGGCGAGGCCGTGTTCATCAACGAACAGGGGCGATTTTATGCGCAGCAATGCGTGGCAATGGCGCGGCACACGCCGTGCATCTTTGAATACGTGTATTTCGCCCGGCCCGACTCGATCATCGACAATATCTCGGTGTACAAGGCGCGCCTGCGCATGGGCGAACGTCTCGCCGAGAAGATCAAGCGCGAACGTCCCGATCACGACATCGACGTGGTGATCCCGATTCCGGACACCAGCCGCACCAGCGCGGTGCAAGTCGCGCAGCTCCTCGGCGTCAAGTACCGCGAGGGCTTCATCAAGAATCGATACATCGGCCGAACGTTCATCATGCCGGGACAGGAGCAGCGCTCCAAATCCGTGCGCAGCAAACTGAATGCCATCGATCTCGAATTTCGCGGCAAAAATGTGCTGTTGGTGGATGACTCGATCGTGCGCGGCACCACGTCCGCGCAAATCATCGACATGGCCCGCGAAGCCGGTGCAAAGAAGGTGTATTTCGCATCCGCTGCGCCCCCGGTCCGCTACCCGAATGTCTACGGCATCGACATGCCCGACGTATCGGAGCTGGTGGCGGCCGGGCACACGGATACCGAGGTTCGCGACATCATCGGCGCCGATTGGCTGATCTACCAGGATTTGGAAGATCTGGTGCATGCGGTTCGCCACGACAACGCGAAAATCACCGATTTCGATACATCTTGCTTTTCGGGCGAATACGTCACGGGCGACGTCACGGCCGAGTACTTGAAACGCCTGCAGGGAGAGCGATCCGACGAAGCAAGGCAGCAACGCCGAGATGCCACCGCTCGTGGACTCAAGACTATTCGAAATTCGTAGCGTCACGCGCGGCTCGGCTCGGATCGCAAGGTCTTGAGCTTGCGCCTGCTTTTGATCGCGGAACGCCCCGAGTATCGGCTGCTGGTCAAGAAGCACGTCGAGATCGAGTGGCCCGATGCGACGGTTGTTGAGCACAGTTTGGGAGAGGACGAACCGCTGGAGGCGAGTTTCGCCGCCGCCGGATTCGACGCGGCGATCATCGTCGCCGCGCCGCCCACCGCGGCCGCCGAACAGCTGGCGGCGGCGCTCGCGGCAAAACCCGAGTTTGCGCCGCTGGTGGTTTTGCTGCTGCAGGATGCCCCGACGCCTCTGCCGGCGGAGACGCCGGGAGTTCGCCGGCTGTATGGGCGCAAAATCGACCGGGATCAGCTCATCGCCGCGCTCACGAACGCGTCACGTGACCACAAACGGGCTTTGGCCGTGTTGCGCTCGCAACCGGAATTCGCGCAACGCTACAAATTCGGCTCCGTGATCATCCGCGGCCACCGCTGCATCCGCCAAGTCGGCAGCGGCGGCATGTGCAAGATTTACCTTGCGGAGAGCGAACGCGCCGGATCCCTGGTCGTGCTCAAGGTATTCAGTCAGGTTCCCGACGTATCGGAACGCATCGTCGGATTCGATCGCTTTCTGCAGGAATACGAAATCGTCGCCGGGCTCAAACACCGCAACATCGTGCGCATTTACGATCTGGGAGTCGCGGACGACCACGCCTATATCGCCATGGAGCACTTCCCCGCCGGCGATTTACGGCAGCGGATGAAAACCCCGCTCGCGCCGGCCACCGCGCTGCACTATCTCGAACAGATCGCGAGCGCACTGGAGGCCATTCATGCGGTGGGCGTTCTGCACCGTGACTTGAAGCCGGCCAACGTCATGTTGCGCACCGACGGGTCGCTGTGTTTGATCGATTTCGGCTTGGCCAAGGCCAATGAACTCGATTTGGAATTGACCGGAACGCGCGAGATCTTCGGCACTCCGTATTACATGAGTCCGGAGCAGGGCCACGCCGAGCTGATCGACGCCCGCAGCGATCTATACAGCCTGGGCGTCGTGTTCTACGAGATGCTGATCGGCCGCAAGCCCTACACGGGCGGATCGGCCATGGAAGTCATCTACAAGCATAAGCGGGCGGAGCTGCCCGCCATCGATCCGCAATATGCGAGCTACGAACCGATATTGAGGCGCCTGCTGGCGAAATCTCCGGAGGACCGGTTCCAATCGGCGCGCGCGCTCCTCGACGCGGTCACCGAATTGAAGATGCCTGCATGAGCCAGAGGCTCCCCCGCGCATTGTTGCGCGTTCCGACCCCCGCAAGCTGGATCGCCCGTGCTCGCAGCTCGCCCGATGAATTGCTGATCGATCATGCGAATTGCGAGAAGAAGGCGGCCTCCACCGCTCTCGCACTGATGTTCGCGTATGCAGAGAATCTGGAACTCGCCGGCAAAATGTCGCGGCTCGCCCGCGAGGAATTAAGGCATTACGAGCAGGTGGCTAGGCTCATCAAAAGGCTCAAGGTCGAACCGCAGCGCATGTCGCCCGGCCGCTATGCGCAGAGCCTGCGCCGCCTGGTCGCAAGAACCGAGCCGCGACGCGAAGTCGATCTGATGATTTGCGGTGCATTCATCGAGGCGCGCTCCTGCGAGCGCTTCGCGGTTTTGAGTCCGGCCCTCGGCGGTCCGCTGGGCGAACTGTTCGATGCCCTGCATGCGGCGGAGGCGCGCCATTTCACGGTGTATCTCGATCTGGCGCAGCAGGCCGCGCTTCGAGCCGAGATCGATGTGGCCGAACGAATCGAGGCCTTTGCGGCGCTCGAGGCGGAGTTGATCACCGGACCGGACGCGCAGTTTCGCTTTCATTCGGGCGTTCCCTCTTAATCGGGACGCGGCATCGACAGCAATTCGGGACCGTTCGAATCCCAACGCAACAGGCTGCCCTGGGCATGCCAGTCGCCGAGGACGATGCGCATGCAGGCGCGCCCGTCCACCGACAAAGACTGCATACCCGGTCGGTGCGTGTGGCCGTGCAATAGAATGGAAGTGCCGGCTGCTCGCAGCGCAGCGGCGACGCTTTCGGCGTTGACATCGGTTATGGCGTCTTCCATTGACGCCATGTGCGCCTTGCTGCCCGTGCGCGCAGCGCCGGCGAGCGCTCGGCGCGCCGCCACCGAAAGGGCGAGGAACTGGCGCTGCCAATCCGCGTCGCGGACGGTAGCGCGCAGGCGTTGATAAGCGCGATCGTCGGTGCACAGGGCGTCCCCGTGCATCACCAATACCGGCTCGCCATATAGCGTCACGATCAACGGATCGGGCAGCAATCGCGCACCCGTGTCCGTGCAGAACTGCGGTCCAAGCAAGAAGTCCCGGTTGCCGTGCATCACGAAGCACGGCACGCCGCTCGACGTAAGGGACTTGAGCGCGGCAATGGCGGCGCTTTGCCCGGCATCGGGCGCATCGTCTCCCACCCACGAGTCGAACAGGTCTCCGAGGATATACAAGGCGTCGGCGGCGCGCGCCTCCGTTTGCAGAAACTCGGTCAATTGCCGGATGATCGGCCGGCGCGAGGCGTCGATGTGCAAATCGGAGATGAACAGGGTCGCCATTCAAGCCCCGCCGAGGTCAGGGCGTCGGAACGCGCTCGATTCGTTCAATGATCACCGGCTGCAAGGGCGCGTCCTCTTTGAACGGGCCCTTCGAACCGGTTGGCACCGTGCTGATCCGGTCTACCACATCCATGCCTTGCACAATCTTGCCGAACACCGCGTAGCCCCATCGGGACTGATTCGGGTCGAGCGCCGAGTTGTCGGCGAGGTTCACATAGAACTGCACGTCGCCCGCGTGCGGCTCCTGCGGCCGCGCAAGCCCAACGCTGCCGCGCTGGTTGCTCAAACCGTTTCCGGATTCGTTGACGACCTTGGCGGGGCTGCCCTTGAGTTTGTAATTGGCATCAAAGCCGCCTCCTTGGACCACGAAATTCGCGATCGCGCGATGGATTATCGTGCCGGAATAGAAGCCCTGATCGACGTATTTAAGGAATTGCGCAACCGTCAGCGGTGCGCGCTCGGAGTTCAGCTCGATGGTGAAATTTCCCATGCTGGTGACCACCTGCACCTGGGGATTGGCAGCCGACTGCGCAGGCGCCGACGGCGATGCGGCGGGTTTCGCGGGCGCCGGCGTCGACTGCGCTGCGGCCGGCTGCGCAGGCGCCGACTGCGCCGCGGGCGGCTGGGCCGCGGCCGAAGCGGGCGGCTCGGCGGCGTTGCTGGTCGAGATCAGGGTTGCGGCGAGTAGGCCGAGGCCGAGTATGAGTTGCTTCATGCGGCGAGATTCTACTCGAATAATGTGGGTACAATCTTCCGATATGTCCATACCGATCGTCACGCGCTTCGCGCCCTCGCCGACAGGCTCCCTGCATTTGGGGAATGCGCGCACGGCCTTTTTCAGCCATCTGTGGGCGCGCAAGCTCGGCGGGCGATTCATATTGCGGATCGAGGATACGGATGTCGAGCGCAGCGATTTGCGCCACCGCGACGCGCTGATGGCGGAATTGCGCTGGCTGGGATTGGAGTGGGACGAGGGGCCGCAAATCGGCGGTCCGTCGGCGCCTTATTCGCAGTCCGAGCGCGGCGCCTTCTACCGGCAGCTGTTCGGCTGCTTGGAGGAGGGCGGCCAAGCCTACCCCTGTTATTGCGCGGCCGATGAGCTGGAGCTGTCGCGCAAGCTGCAGCGGATGGCGGGCAAACCTCCGCGCTACGCGGGGACCTGCCGGGAGCTTACGGTGGCGCAACGTGCGGAGCGGTCTGCGCGCGGACTGAGGCCGACGCTGCGCTTCGCCGTGCCGCCCGGCGCCGTGATCGAATTCACCGACTTCGTGCACGGACCGCAGAGATTCTCAGCGGCGGACATCGGCGATTTCATCATCCGCCGCGAGGACGGAACGGCGGCGTTCTTCTTCTGCAATGCCGTGGATGACGCGGTGATGGGGGTGACGCACGTGTTGCGCGGCGACGATCATCTCACCAATACCCCGCGCCAATTGATGCTGCTCGATGCGTTGCAGTTGCGCCGCCCCGGCTACGGTCATGTCGGACTTCTGGTGGGAGCGGACGGTGCGCCGCTGTCCAAGCGCCACGGCAGCGCCAGTGTCGCGGAGTTTCGTGCACGCGGATTTTTGAGCGCCGCGCTGCTCAACCACCTGTTGCGATTGGGTCATGCCGGCGATGTCGACGGCTGGCTGGCGGTGAAGGACATGCCGGCGCATTTTCGCCCCGAACATCTGGGCCGCGCATCGGCGAGATTCGAGGAGTCGCAGCTCATGCACTGGCAGAAGGAGGGGCTGCAGCGCATGTCGAGCGTCGAGCTGCGCACCTGGATGGGCTCGGAGGATTCGATCGAGTTCGTGGAGCTGGTGCGGCACAACGTGGTGCTGCCCGCGGATGCCGCGCCGTGGGCGGCGGTGGTTCGCGGCGAGTTGCCGCCACTGGGGCAGGACGAAGAGCGCGTCATCGCCGCAGCCGGCCCGGAATTCTTCGCCGCCGCCGCCGATGCGCTGCACCAGTCGGGCTCGGATCTGAAGCTGCTCGCGAAAATATTGAAGGAACGCACCGGGCGCAAGGGTGCGGACCTTTTCATGCCCCTGCGGGTCGCGCTGACCGGCCAAGCGCACGGCCCCGAACTGGCGCCGCTGCTCAAACTGATGTCTCCGGAGAGCGCGCGCCGCCGGCTCGAGTCGCATGCTCGAAATTCATAATTCGCTCGGCGGCAAGCAGGCGCAATTCAAATCGTTGCGTCCGAACGAAGTACGCATGTACGTCTGCGGAATGACCGTGTACGACTACATTCACATCGGTCATGCCCGCATGCTGACGGTATTCGATCTGGTGCAGCGTTATTTGCGCGCCAGCGGTTTCAAGGTGACCTACGTCCGCAATATCACCGATATCGACGACAAGATCATCCAGCGGGCGGCCGACAACGGCGAGGACTGGGCCGAACTCGCGCGCCGCTTCACGCGGGCGATGCAAGAGGACTGTGCGACGCTCGGGTTGGCGCCGCCCGATTTGGAGCCGCGCGCCACGGATTACATCGGACCCATCATCGCCATGACGCAGACCTTGATTGACAAGGGTTTTGCCTATGTTGCCGCGAATGGCGACGTGATGTATTCGGTGCGCAAGTTTGCGCACTACGGCGCGCTTTCCGGCAAGAAGCTGGACGATTTGCGTGCCGGATCGCGCGTTCAGGTGGACGAATTCAAGCTCGACCCCTTGGATTTCGTGTTGTGGAAGCATGCAAAGGCGGGTGAACCGTGCTGGGCCTCGCCGTGGGGTCCAGGCCGTCCGGGCTGGCACATCGAGTGCTCCGCCATGTCGACCAGCCTGCTGGGCGAATACTTCGATTTGCACGGCGGCGGCATGGATCTGAAGTTCCCGCACCACGAGAACGAAATCGCGCAATCCTGTGCCGCCTGCGGCACGCCGTTCGTGAACGTGTGGATGCACAACGGATTCGTGCGCATCGACGATGAGAAAATGTCGAAGTCCACGGGTAATTTCTTCACCGTCCGCGATGTGCTCAAGACTCTGCGCGATCCGGAAGTGTTGAGGTTCTTCTTGCTGAGTAGCCACTATCGGGGGCCGATCAATTATTCCGCGGCGCAGCTGGCACAAGCGGATGAGACGCTGCTTGGTTTGTATCGAGCGCTCAAAGGTGTCGATGTGCCCGGCGCCTCCTCGGTCGGCGATTTCGAGGTGGCGATGGCTGATTTTCATGCGGCGATGGACGATGATTTCAATACGCCGGAGGCATTCGCCGTGATGCAGGGGGTGGCGCGCGACTTGAACAGCGCCAAAGCCGGCGGCGATACCGTTCGAGCCGCGGCCGCGGCCGCGGCGCTGTTGGCGATGGGGGGAATGCTCGGGTTCCTGCAGCAAAATCCCGACCGGTACTTGAAGCGCGGCGCCGCTCCGGTCATGCCGCAGGATTCGCTTGGGCGTTTGACCGACGGTGAGATCGAGGAGCTGCTGTCGGCTCGGCGAGCGGCGCGTGCTGCGAAAAAGTTTGCCGAATCGGATCGAATCCGCGACCGGCTGAGCGCGGCCGGTATCGTGCTGGAAGACAAGCCCGGGGGCCTCACCGAGTGGCGGCGAGCCTAGGAACCTCGCGCCTCGACGCGGACGAAGCGCTGAGCCAAAGCGGGCAGCACCAGCAGATTCAACAAGGTGGACGATGCCAGCCCTCCGAGCACCGTGACCGCCATCGGGCCTTCGATTTCCTGACCCGGGCGATGCATGCCGAAGGCGAGCGGCGCGAGGCCGAGTGCCGTGACCGCGGCCGTCATCAAAATTGGAACCAACCGCTCGTTCGCGCCGCGTAAGACGAGATCGAGACTCCACCCGCAGCCCTCGATATCGACCAGATGCTCGTAGTGCGCGAGCTGCAAAATGGCATTGCGCGCACTGATGCCGAACACGGTCACCAGGCCGACCACGGTTCCCAAGGAGAGGCCGATCCCGGTCACGGCGATCGCCAGCACGCTGCCGATCAAGCTGAACGGCAGATTCGCGAGCACCAGCCAACCATTGGCGCGCCAGTGGAAGGAAACGAACAGAATCATCACGATCAAGGCCAGCGCCAGCGTCGAATACAACGTGAGTTCGGTGCGCGTTTGGCGCTCGGCCTCGGCGGCTCCGGTGAACTCGAGGAATATGCCGGCGGGCAGCGCCACGGATCTGGCAATGGCCCGCTGCGCTTCCTGTACCACGTTTTGCAGCGATCCCTTGCCGAGGTTGAACGTCACGCTCACCCGGCGCTGCCCGCCGTCGTGCTCGATGCTGTAGCGCTCTTGCGCGAGGCGCACCTGGGCCACCTGCGACAGGGGCACCGGACCCATGGGGCTTTGAATCACGAGACGCGCGAGTTGCGCGGGTTGATGGCGCAAGGCCTCGGGCAGCAAGACCGCCACCTCGACGGTTCGGGTGCCTTGGTAGGTTCGACCCACCTTCGCGCCCGCGTAAGCGGTCCTGATGGTATCGAGCACGTCCTGCACCTTGAGCCCGGCCGCCGCCAACGCCTCGGGCATCAATCGAATCGCGATCGTCGGAGTGCCGCTCTGTCGTTTGAACTGCAAGTCGACGATGCCTTTGATCCTGCCCAAGGCGGCCATGATCTGATCACCCGTCGCATCGAGCGCATCGAGGTCGTCGCCGAATATCTTGATGGCCACTTGTGCGGTTTCCCCGCTCAAGCTCTCGCTGATGCGATCACCCAGGAAGGTGATGACTTCGCTCTGAATGCCGGGGTACTGATCGAGAATACGGCGCAACTCGAGCTGCGCGGCGCTTTGATCGACGCTCGCCCCTGCTTTGAGTTCGACATGAAATTCGCTGCGTTGCGGGCCCCAGGTGTCTTCGCCCAACTCGGCGCGCCCGACCTGCTGTTCGATGCTTTGCACATAGGGTAAGGCGAGAACTTCCGCGCTGATGCGCCGGCCGAGACTCAGCATTTCCTCGAGTGATGTGCCCGGAATCGAACTCGACACCTGCATCACGAAATGCCCTTCGCGAAAGTCGGGCATGAAGGTTCCGCCCATGAATGGCAGCGCGGATACGGCGATCACCACCAACCCGAACAACACCGCGACGGTCAGTTTGATATGAGCGCCCACCCCGTGGACCGCCGAGCGCTGCCATGATTTGAGGCGGCTCAGCCAGCGCGCTTCCGGGCGCGCATCATGGCGGCGCAGAAACAGGGCGCACAGCGCGGGTGTCGCGGTCATGGCGACCAAGAGCGATGCCAGGACCGCGAATATGAATGCGAGCGCCAGCGGACCCACGAAGCGCCCCTGCACGCTCGAGGTGAACAATTCCGGCAGGAAGACCGCAATGACGACTGCGGTTGCGTAAATCACCGGTCCGCGCACCTCGAGCGAAGCCTCGCGGACGATCTCCAGCCGCGGTTTCGGCTCGGGCAGCAGGGCGTTTTCGCGCATGCGCCGCAGGATGTTTTCGATGCCGATGATGGCGTCGTCGACCAAGACGCCGAGCGCGACGGCGAATCCGCCGAGCGTCATGGTGTTGAGCGTGAGCCCCATGCGATCGAGTACCGCGATGGCGGCGAGCAGCGACAGCGGAATGGCGGTAAAGGCGATCAGGGCCGCACGAAAGTCGCGCAAAAACAGGTAAAGGACCGCCAGGATCAGGATGGCGGCGATGATCAGCGATTCCTTGAGATTTTCGAGCGCGCGCTCGATGAAATTCGCGGGCCGGTGCAGGCCTTTGAAGAGCGTGATGCCCTGCGCCTTGAGCGCGGGTTCCAAATTGGCGAGCGCCTGCTCGATCGCGAGCGTCGTCGAGAGCGTATTCGCGCCGTACTGGCTGGCGAGCGAGATCAGTACGCCGGGCCTGCCCATGATCAGCGAATCGCCGAAGCGAAGCGCCGGGGCCATCTTGACTTCGGCCAGGTCGCGCAGGCGGATGGGGATTGCGTTGCGTACTGCGACCACCGCCTGACCGATCGCATCGAGGTCCGGCTGCGGCGTCGGCGACTGGATCAGAACCCGCTGCGCCGGGAGGTCGACGAAACCGGCGCCGCGCAGCGGGAGCGCTGCACGGGCGGCGTCGGCTATGTCGGCAAGAGTAATCCCGAAACTCGCGAGCTTGGCGGTGTCGGGCAGAATTTGAATCTGCCTCACATCGCCGCCAAAGACGATGACGTGGGCGACGCCGGGCACGGCGAGCAGCCGCGGTTTGATCACCCAATCGGCGGCGTCGCGCAGCGTGTAAGCATCGACCTTGTCGGACAAAAGCCCGATCTTCAATAAATCCATGGTGCTCGAGACCAAGGGGGAGAGCTTCGGTGCGCCAACGCCCTCCGGCAGACTATCGCCGAGTTCCGACAGGCGTTCGGAAATGCCCTGGCGCGCCACGTGCACATCGACGCCGTCGGCAAAGGTAATCGTCACCACCGATAGCCCGGGAATCGACTCGGATCTCATCGTCGCAAGGCCCGCCGTGCCGTTCACGGCGTTTTCAATCTGCTTGGTGACGAGCTCCTCGACTTGCTGCGGCGCGAAGCCCGGGGCCTCGGTCTGTATGTCGACCTGTGAGGGCACGAATTCCGGAAATACGTCGAGAGGCGAGCGCAGGGCCGACCAAGTGCCGAGCACCAGAGCCAACAGGGTCAGCGCGCTGATCGCGCCGTAGTGTCGCACGCTGAGTGCGACCAGTGCGCGCATCATGGCTAATCGGCCGCCGCGCCGGGATTCATTTCACGGGCGAGCAGCAATCCGGCCGACTCGGTGACCACCGGGTCACCGACCGCAACGCCTTTGTTCACGAAATAGCCTGCCCCCAGCGGCATAGTGGTGTCGATCTTGCTGCGAACGAAGTGACCAAGCGCGCGCTCGACGTAACACCACGACTTATTGTCGCTGATGATGACGGCGGCCGCCGGGATCGCCACGCCGGCCTCGGGCGGTCCGAGCGGCGCCCAGGCGAGCAGCCGCTCTCCCTCCGCGGCGTCGCTGCCTTTCAACAAGGCAAAAAAACTCCGCCCCGGGACGCTGGCATCGGCCGGGGCATCCCACGGGGCGGTCGATCCCCAACTCCTGCCGGAACGCACGGCGTCAATACGCTCCAGCCGCACGCTTGCGGGCGCCGTCCCATCGATGGCACCCAAGGGGAAGGTCGCGCGCAACAGCTTGATCCGGCCGCTGCCAAGGGCGTCGAGCATGGACTCGTCGGTGTCCTTCCATGGCGGGTTCTGACCCACAATTGCCGACCAACGCTGTCTTGCGAGCTTAAGCGCCGCTTGGTCGACCGCCGCCTGTCGCGCGGCGGATTCCATGGCGTCGGCGGGTACGGCACCCGGCGTTCCGGCCAGGCGCTGAGCGCGTGCGAGCGCAGCGCCGCTTTGGCGTTCGACGGCCAGCGCCGCGACGAGGTCGGCCACACCCTGCGCCAGCCCCTCATGGGCCACGATGACTGCGTATCCCGCGGCTTCCGGCGTATAGCTCGCCGCTTTGGCCGGGGTGGTCAAAATACCCATTTTTTCCACTTGGTCGGGCGTCAATGCCACTCCGGCGCTCACTCCTTGCGCCCGGCTCGTATCCGCCGAGGCGGCCGGTGCCTTCGACTCATGGGCTGGGGCGTCGGCGGCCGCGGGCGGCTTCTGACAGCCGACGAGCCACAGGGCGCCGATACACAGGCAGGCCGCGACAAACACCGCAGCGCATCGCCGATCCCCAGGGGACCGGTAGAAAGGGGGCCGAGTAGCGTTCATCGGATCATGTCTCATTTCCTTGTTGCATCCAGCCGCCGCCGAGCACCTTGCACAGCGTCACCAGCGCTTGCAGGCGGGCGAGTTTGTTTTGCACGACTTGGTCACGCGCCGCATAGACGGTGCGCTGCGCCTCCAGCAAGGTGAGAAAATCCCCCGCGCCCGCTTCATAACGCAGCTTAGCGCCTTCGAACGCCTGTTCGCTTTGCGCGAGATACTCCCTCTGGAATGGGCTTGCCGCATCGAAATGATGGATGGCGGCAAAGGCGTTCTCGACGTCCCGGAACGCGGCGATGATCGCGGTCCGGTAGTCCGCAAGCAGTTCCTCGTCCTTGGCCTGCGCCTCGGCGCGCACTGCCCGCAAGCGCCCGTGATCGAAAATGACTTGCACCACCGATGCGCCCAGATTCAGCGTGGGGCCAGTTCCCGACAAGGTCAGCACGGCGGCGTTCAGCGCGGGATTTTGCAGGCCGCCGGCGGCCGTGAGACTGATGCTCGGGAACAAGGCGGCCCTTGCGGCCGCCAGATCCGCATGCGCGGCGCGCAAATTCACCTCTGCGGCGAAAATGTCCGGGCGCCGCCTCAGCAAGTCCGCGGGCAAACCGGCGCCGATCACCGGTTCGCGCAACTCTTCGAGCGAATCATTTTTGACGTCGAAGCCCTCCGGCTCGCGGCCGAGCAGCAGCGCCAGCGCAGCGCACGCTTCGACTTGTCGCTGCTCGAGATCGGGTATGACCAATTGCGCGGTGGCCAGCGCCGCCTTCTGGGTGGCGAGCTCCACCGGACTCGCCATGCCGGCGTCGTATCGGGCCTGAATCACTTGAAGCAGGGAGCCCGCGGTTTTGACATTCGATTGCGCGATCGCGAGGCGTTCGCGCAATGCGAGCACTTCAAAATAGGTGTCGGCGACGCCGGCCAGGATGCTCAAGGCCAACGTGTCCCTTTCGGCGTGCGAGGCTGTCGCCAAGAACTGCGCGGCATCGGCGGTTGCGCGGTTCTTGCCCCAGAAATCCACTTCATAGCTCGCCGACACGAGCGCCGACCAGTCGGTCTCATGAGCCGTTCCGGCCGCCGAATGGCCGGCCAGATAATTGGCAGTCCCTCCGGCATCGACGCTCGGCAGGATGGCGGCGCCCGCCTGTCGCGCTCGAGCATTCGCTTGCGCGACGCGTGCCCGCGCGGCGGCCAGGTCCAAATTGTTTTTCGCCGCAGCTTCGATGAATGCGGACAATTCATCACTGGAAAACTCGCGATACCAGCGCTCGCTCGGCCAGGTTGCGGTGTGATCGACCGGCGCCTGATCAAAAGCGGCCGGAGCAGCAGGTACGGCGGGCAGCGGGGTATCCGACGCGCAGCCGGCGACGAGTGCGCCGAATATATATCCGCCCATCGCCCATCTGGCACCCGCGGTCACGGCAGCTCTCGATCGGTGAAACGCGACGGCGACATCTCCTCGACGCGTACTCCGGCCTGCAGCAGATCCTCAGGCAGCGGCAGCCCAAGTGCGAGGGAGGCCGCCGCGCGCGACAGCGCCGGCGCGGTCTGTATGCCGTAGCCTCCTTGGCCGGCGAGCCAGAAGAACCCTTCGGCTTGGTGTGAAAATCCCACCACCGGTGTCCGGTCGGTCGCGAAGGTGCGCAAGCCCGCCCAGCGGGCTTTGAGGCGATCGATCTGCAATGTCGTTGCCGACTGCACCCGGTCGACCGCCGTGGCCACGTCCCATTCGTCGGGCTGCGCATCGCCGGGTTCCGCCGGCGTTTCGTCGGCAGGGGACAGGAACAACGAACTTCCCTCCGGCTTGAAATAGAACTGCTCGTCGATATCGTTGACGAACGGCCACGAATTGACCGCCATCCCGGGCGGGGGATCGACCAGCACCGCGGTGCGCCGGTAAGGTACCAGGCCGACCCGGGCGATACCGGCCAGCGACGCGATCTCGTCCGCCCAGGCACCCGCGGCATTGATGATGATGCGTGCCGTCAGCGATTCGGCGCCGGCGCGCACCGTCCAGCCGCCGCCGGCGCGCTCGAGCGCGTGCACCGGGGCGCTGTTCAGGATTCGGCCCTTGCGGCTTCTGAACAGGCGCAGGTACCCGTGATGCAAGGCGTGAACGTCGATATCGGAGGAGTCGGGTTCGAGCAAAGCGCCGGCCAGATAATCCTCGCGCAACACCGGGCAGAGGATTCGCGCATCGGCGGTGCTGACCGGCCGGGTTGCGGGCGCGATATCGGGAAGCGCGGCGAACTTACCCAATGACCCCAACTGCCGGGTGGTCGCGATGTACAGGCAACCCCGCGGTCGCGTCAAGGGACTCTCCGCGAAAGGCGGTGGTGGGGTAAAAAGAAATGGTCGACTGGCGCGCGTCAGGGCGCGAATCAGCGAGTTGCCGTAAATCTCGGTGAACAACGCCGCGGAACGTCCGGTCGAATGATACCCGGGGCGATCCTCGCGTTCGGTCAAGATGACGCGCTGTGTTTCGGCCAGATGCGCTGCCACCGATGCGCCGGCGATGCCGGCTCCGATGACGATGATGTCGGTGTCAGTCACGGCGCCCCGCCGGGGGGCATCATCGCTGCAAATGACCGAGCGGTACGCGCGTCGAACGCTTCACGGTGGCGAGAACCACGCTCGACTGCACATCGCGCACATGCGGTATGCGCAACAGCTTCTTGAGGATGACCGCGCTCAGCGACTCGAGATCCCTGGCAAACACCTGCAGGATGAAATCATAGGTTCCGGTCATCGCAAAGCAATTGGTGACTTCGTCGAGCACTGCGATCTCCCGCTCGAAGCGCGCCACCGTTTCATCGGTGTGCTCGGTGAGTTTCACGTGCACGATCGCCTGTACTGCGAGACCGACGCGCGTTGGGTTGAGGATTGCCGCATAACCTTCGATGACGCCGCTCGATTCCAGCGCCTTGATGCGGCGCGCGCACGGGGTCGGCGATAAGCCGATGGATTCCGCCAGCTCGACCACCGGCACACGCCCGTCGCGCTGCAGCTCGGAAAGAATGCGTGCGTCGAAGCGGTCGATCTCCATCTTGAATACGTCCTCCCCGAGAAGATAGCCCCTGCATCACGCGCATCAGTCAACAGACGGATCGGTGAAAGTCGCCAACAATGATGCCTAAAGGAGCGAGTTTTGGCGAATATCGCCAACTCCGAGGCCCGTGCCCGGCTCGATTGGCGATTGTCGCTGAATGCTTCGGACTAGTCTTGAAAAAGGCCGCTAACCCGAGGTTACGAGCGCGATGGCCGCAAGTCCCCGTGCCGGTGATCCACCGGGCGCTCGATGCCTTTCAGGCGAACGCCTTCCTCACGCACTTCGTGGACGCGCTCGAGCAGTGGACTTGAGGCCGCCGAAGCGACGCATGACGACGGGGTCGGGCGGCGGCAAGGCGCCCTCCAGCCGCTTCGCCACCGACGACAAATGCAATTCGGAGGCGGCGAACACCCGCGCGTACATCTCCCGGCACAGCTGCGCGGCGCGGTGCCCCGGCCAATTCGCGGGCAGCAAGCGCTTGGGCAAGAGAGGATCGCGCAGATGCAGGCGGCGATACTCGTGGATGAGAAGCGTGCGCAGGATGAATGCGCTCGCGGGATCGGCGGGTTGCACCCGCAGCGCGGCAGCAGCATGCTCGAAGCGCCGTACGAATCGCCGATAGCGCTGCGCCAGGTCCGCCAAATCCCAACCCAGATTGACCAGCCGAGCGGGGACCCCGTGGGCGCTGAGATTCGCTTCGAAGACAAATGCATCCGCGGAATCGGCGCCTGCCAATGGCAATTCGACGCCGTGCGTCGGCGCGTCGGGGTGTGCGAACACGCCGCTCGCCAACTCGCCGAAGCCCTGCCATGTCAGTTCCCTGCGTAGCCGATGCCGCGCCGCAGCGGGCAGGGACGGCAACACGACCAGGGTCCAGCGCCCCGACCAGTGTGCGCTCGACTCGCCGTAGATGCGTTGCGTGGCTTCGGCAAAGCGCTCGCGTCCGATGCCCGACAGCCGATACTCGCTCAGCTTGCCGACGCGCCGCGCCTGCACCCAGCCTTCGTGAGCGAGTCTCGCCGTGGCGGTGCGAATCAGGCGCTCGTTGAGGCCAAAGGGCGTCGCGAGCTTGATCAGACTGCCGAGCGTAACCGCGCCGCCGCGCGGCATGAGCGAATCCCCGAAAATCGTCACGATCAGCGATCCGGCCCGAAGCGGGCGCTGTTTGCGCAGGCGCTGGACGAGATTGCGGGCGGCGGCGGGGCGGTTGGGGGTTCTCAATGGCATCGCAGTATGCAGCAGTTCATGACACAAAAAAAATTGATTTGAGTCAATGTACGTGTCAGTCTGGTTCCGCTGAAATGTTGCAACGGCAGGCCGGGAGGCGGCATGTACACGCAGGCGCTCGATGTTCAGGGGTCGGATCCGGCCGCGCCGGCTGATGACGTGTCGCGGGAGCGGCATTTCGAGGCACGGATCCAGCGGGAAGAAAAGATCGAGCCGAAGGACTGGATGCCGGCGCGATACCGCGCCACCTTGATCCGCCAGATCTCGCAGCACGCCCATTCCGAGATTGTCGGCATGCTGCCGGAGGGGAATTGGATCACGCGCGCGCCCACCCTGCTGCGCAAATCCATTCTGATCGCCAAAGTACAAGACGAGGGCGGCCACGGCGCTTATCTGTACAGCGCCGCCGAGACTCTCGGCGTCAGCCGCGATCAATTGATCGACCAGCTGCTGGCGGGCAAGGCCAAGTATTCCAGCATATTCAACTATCCGACGCCGACCTGGGCCGATGTCGGCGCCATCGGCTGGCTGGTCGACGGCGCGGCGATCATGAACCAGATTCCGCTGTGCCGTTGCTCCTACGGCCCCTATGCGCGGGCCATGGTGCGCGTCTGCCGAGAGGAAAGTTTTCATCAACGGCAGGGCTACGACATCATGCTGCGCCTCGCGCAAGGCGGCGCCGCGCAGAAGCGCATGGCGCAAGAGGCGCTCAATCGATGGTGGTGGCCCGCTCTCATGATGTTCGGGCCTCCGGACGCCGAGTCGGTCCACGGCACCGATTCGCAGCGCTGGAAGATCAAGCGCTTCTCGAATGATGAGCTGCGGCAAAAATTCGTCGACTTCACGGTGCCGCAAGCGAATTTCCTGGGACTGACCTTGCCCGATCCGCGCTTGCGCTGGAACGATGCCGAGCAGCGCTACGATTTCGGTCCGATCGACTGGAGCGAATTTGAGCAGGTGCTCAAGGGCAACGGTCCCTGCAATGCCGAAAGGCTGGCGGCTCGGCGCCGCGCGCATTCGGAAGGCGCCTGGGTGCGCGAGGCGGCCACCGCGTATGCCGATAAGCAGCGGCGCCGCGACGCGAGCTGTGCGGCCTGATCGATCGGTTTAGCGCTTCTTAGCGGAGTATTCGCATGGACGACAAACGTCAATGGCCGCTCTACGAGGTATTCATTCGCGCTCGGGGAGGTCTCGACCACAAGCACGTGGGCAGCTTGCACGCCACCGATGCGCGCATGGCGATCGATCATGCACGCGACCTGTACACGCGGCGTCAGGAAGGCGTCAGCATTTGGGTGGTGCCGTCCGCGGCCATCACCGCTTCGGACCCGGCGGAAGCCGAGGCGTTGTTCGAGCCTGCGCGCGACAAGATTTATCGTCATCCGACGTTTTACGACATCCCCGACGAGGTCAAGACCCTATGAGCGCGGCCGCAACCAATGTGGCGCGGCTGTTGTTCCGCTACGTGCTGCGCATGGGGGATCTCAGCCTGGTGCTCGGCCAGCGGCTCGGAGAATGGGTCGGTCACGCACCGGCGCTCGAGGAGGATTTGGGGCTCGCCAACGTCGCGCTGGATCTGATCGGCCAGGCGCGCCTGCTGCTCGCCTATGCGGGTGAACTCGAGGGCCGCGACCGGGGAGAAGACGAAATCGCCTTTTTGCGCGAGCAGAGCGAGTACCTGAATCCGACTCTGGTCGAGCAGCCGAACGGAGATTTCGGCCAGACCATCGTGCGTCAAGTGCTGATCGGCGCATTTCAACTGGAGTTCTTCGAACGCTTGGCGAACTCGGCCGACGAGCGCCTGGCCGCCATCGCGGGCAAGGCCGTCAAAGAGTGCCGCTACCATTTGCGCTACAGCTCGGATTGGCTGGTGCGGCTCGGCGACGGCACGCCGGAAAGCCATGCACGAGTGCAGTCGGCGCTCGAGCGGCTCTGGCCGTACACGACGGAATTGTTCGCGGAGGACGACTTGGATCGCGAGATGGCGGACTGCGGAATTGCTCCGCGATTGGCCGAGGTGCGCGCCGCATGGTCGGCGCGAATCGACGCCGTGCTCGCCGAGGCGACGCTCGATCGACCGCGGGACCGTCCGTATCAGTGGTTCGGCAAGCGAGGCGAGCACAGCGAACACCTGGGTTACATTCTGGCCGACATGCAATACCTGCAGAGAGCCCATTCGGGGGCTCGCTGGTGATCGGCGCCGCGCCAATCATCGGCGAGCCCGCGTCCGCCGGCGTCGCCGCGGATGCCGATGCCCGGGTCGCCTGCGCCTGGCGCGCGCTCGGTGCGGTGGAGGATCCGGAAATCCCGGCCTTGAGCCTGGTCGATCTCGGGATCGTCCGATTCGTCAAGACGCAACCCGACGGTGCGCTGGAGGTGGGCATTTCGCCGACCTATACCGGCTGTCCCGCAACCGAGGTCATCCGGCAATTGGTCGAGCAGGCGCTCGAGGACGCCGAGGTTGGACCGGTTGCGGTCATTCAGGTGCTATCGCCCGCATGGAGCAGCGAGTGGATATCTGCCGAAGGTCGACGCAAGCTCGCGGCCTACGGCATCGTGCCGCCGCGCGATGCCGACTCATCGCGGCCCATCGCCTGTCCGCGCTGTCAATCCGTCGATACCGAGTGCATCAGCCGCTTTGGCTCGACGCCGTGCAAAGCATTGCACCGCTGCCGTCAATGCCTGGAGCCTTTCGAATATTTCAAATGCATCTGACCGGCAAATGCATCTAATGGGGATTGCGTGCTGAGTTTTCACTCCCTCAAGGTCACTGCGGTGGAGCGCGCCGCGGAGGATGCGGTGTGCGTGACGCTGGCGATTCCACCCGCGTTGCGCGAGCGATTCCATTTCGATGCCGGCCAATACGTGACGGTGCGGCGCATGATCGACGGTCGCGAGGAGCGGCGAACCTACTCGATCGTGACGGCGCCGGGAAATTCCGTGCTCCGCTTAGGCGTTCGCGAACAACAGGGCGGACGTATGTCGCGGGATCTGGCGACCCGGGTGCGGTCCGGCGATGTGCTCGATGTGGGCACGCCGGTCGGGCGGTTCCGCACCGCGGTGGATCCGGCGCGGACGAGATCCTATGTGGCCTTCGCCGCCGGCAGCGGCATCACGCCGGTGCTGTCCCTCGCCACGGACATTCTTGCCCGCGAGCCGAACAGCCGGTTCACCCTGATGTACGGTAACCGAAGCATGGCGCGCACCATGTTTCTCGAGGACACGCTCGCGCTCAAGAATCGTTACCTCAGCAGATTTTCGGTGCATTTCATCATGAGCCGCGAGCCGCAACAGACCGAATTGCTCAATGGGCGCATCGATGCGGCGAGGATCCAGGAGCTGGCGCGCCAATTCGTCGAGATCTCTTCGGCGGACGAGTATTTCGTGTGCGGTCCCGGGCACATGGTCGATCAAGTGCGCGATGCCGTCAATGTCCTGAACCCAGACGCGCCGGTTCGGTTCGAGCGCTTCACGGCAACCCCACCGCGCCCCGGCGCGCCGGGCGATTCGGACGCCATGCCGAAGACGTCCGCCGCCACGGCGATCGAGGCGCCCGCGCCCGAGATTCTATCGACCATCTGCATCGTCATGGACGGCAGGCGCCGCAGCTTCCCAATGATGGCCGCCGATGCTTCGGTGCTCGAGGCCGCCGAACACGCGGGTCTTGAATTGCCGTTCTCGTGCCGTTCGGGAATTTGCGCCACCTGCCGTGCGCGCATAATCGGCGGCGAAGTGGTGATGGCGCATAACATCGCACTCGAGCCCTGGGAAATCGACGCCGGCTTCGTCCTGTGCTGCCAGGCCCGGCCCACCACCGCGGCGCTTGAACTCACTTATGACGATAAATAGACGGGCTGAGCGGACGACAAGTAGTCGGAGCAACCGGTGCGCGGGGACCGACCATGCCCTATGAAACGATCCTGTTCGGCATCGATCACGGTATCGCCCGCCTGACCCTGAACCGGCCGGACAAGCTCAATAGCTTCAATACCCGGATGCACGCCGAGGTGCGGCAGGCGTTGGATGAGGTGCGTCGCGGCGCCGCGCGAGTGTTGGTCCTGACGGGAGCCGGGCGGGGATTTTGCGCCGGGCAGGATCTGCAGGATCGGGCCGTGGCGCCCGGCGGGCAGACCGTCGATCTGGGCGACTCGATCGAGAGGCACTACAAGCCCTTGATCCTCGCATTACATCATCTGCCGCTGCCGGTGATCGCGGCGGTCAACGGGGTTGCCGCGGGCGCCGGCGCCAATATCGCGCTCGCATGCGATCTCGTGATTGCGGCGCGCTCGGCGAGCTTCGTGCAGGCGTTCTCAAAACTCGGGCTGGTTCCGGATTGCGGCGGCACCTGGACCTTGCCGCGGCTGGTGGGCAATGCGCGCGCTCTCGGCTTGACCTTGCTCGGTGAGAAACTGCCGGCAGAACAGGCTGCCGCCTGGGGCATGATATGGCGGTGCGTCGAGGACAGCGAACTGTCCGCGGCCGTCGATGCGCTGGCGCAGCAATTATCGGTCGCGCCGACGCGCGGATTGGCCGCGACCAAGACCGCCATTCGCGGCGGATGGCAGCACAGCCTCGCCGAACAGCTCGATGTGGAGCGCGATGCGCAGCGCGACCTCGGCCGCTCGGCCGACTATGCCGAGGGAGTCGCCGCATTCACGGAGAAGCGAACGCCGAGCTTCAAGGGGCGCTGAAGGGTGCTGACCATGAGCAATGAACGTGAGTAACCGGCCCCCTGTGCCGCCGGACGATTCGGCGAGCGGCGCGCGAGCCGCGGTTCAGGCGCTCTATGCCCGCGATCTCGCGGCCCAGGCGCTCGGTATTGAGATACTGGACATTGCGCCCGGAGCGGTGCGAGTCGCGATGGTGGTGCGTCCCGACATGCTCAATGGTCACGGCACCTGTCATGGGGGCATGCTGTTTGCGCTGGCCGATACGGCGTTCGCCTTCGCCTGCAATTCCTACGGCGAAGCCATGGTGGCCGCCGGCGCCAGCATGGAGTTTCTTGCGGCTGCCGCGCGCGGCGATCGGCTGATCGCGACCGCGAGCGAGACCTCGCGCACCGCCCGCCACGGCATCTACGATGTGGCCGTCACCAGGGCCTCCGGTGATCTGGTGGCGCACTTTCGCGGGCGTTGTGCGCGGCTTCGCGTACCATCCAGCGCACCGTCATAACAAGGACAACGACGATGAGTGAGGCATTCATTTGCGACGCCATCCGCACGCCCATAGGCCGCTACGGCGGCGCGCTTTCCTCGGTGCGTCCAGACGATCTTGCGGCCGTGGTGCTGCGCGAACTGACGAGGCGCAATGCCGAGCTCGATCCGGCTGCCATCGACGATGTGATTCTGGGGTGCGCCAATCAGGCGGGCGAAGACAATCGCAATGTCGCGCGGATGAGTGCGCTGCTGGCCGGCCTTCCGGTCGACGTGCCGGGCGTTACGCTCAACCGGCTCTGCGGTTCGGGAATGGATGCCGTGGCGAGCGCTGCGCGCATGATCCGCAGCGGCGAGGCCGAGGTCGTGTTCGCCGGCGGCGTGGAGAGCATGAGCCGGGCGCCGTACGTGGTGTCGAAAGGCGCTGCGCCGTTCGCCCGTGATGTGCAGATGTTCGACACGACGATCGGCTGGCGCTTCGTCAATGCGCTGCTCAAACAGCAGTACGGGATCGAGTCGATGCCCGAGACCGGCGAGAACGTCGCGGCTCAATTCGGCGTGTCGCGCGAGGATCAGGACCGGTTCGCGTTGCGCAGCCAAAAGCGGGCATTGGCCGCTCAGGCCGCGGGCTGGTTCAGCCGCGAAATCGTCGGGGTGCCGGTTCCCGCCAAGCGCGGCGAAATCACCTTGGTGAGTGTCGATGAGCATCCGCGCGAGACCAGTCTCGAAGCGCTCAACAAGCTGCCGACGCCGTTTCGCGCCGGCGGCTCCGTGACCGCCGGCAACTCTTCGGGAATCAATGACGGCGCCTGCGCGCTGCTGCTGGCGGGGCCGGGCGCGATCAAGCGCTTTGGCCTCACGCCGCGCGCGCGAATCTTGGGGACCGCGGTGGCCGGGGTGCCGCCCAGAGTCATGGGTATGGGGCCGGTCGCGGCAGCGCGCAAGTTGCTCGATCGTCTCGGAGCGAGCCTCGCGGACGTCGATCTCATCGAGCTCAATGAGGCATTTGCCGCGCAGGCGCTCGCCGTGTTGCGCGAACTTGGTATCGCCGATGACGCCGCGCACCTCAATGCACAAGGCGGCGCGATCGCGTTGGGTCATCCGCTCGGTGCCAGCGGCGCGCGTCTGGTGACCACCGCGCTGCATCAGTTGGAGCGAGGCGGCGGTCGACGCGCGCTGTGCACCATGTGCATCGGCGTGGGGCAGGGCATTGCCATGCTCATCGAACGCAGTCATTGAATTCGCTGACAACGAGCGCTGCCCGATGACACCGATCACGTGTGCGCGTGCGCTCGAATTGGGGATCGTAGATCGCATGGCGGCAAGCTCCGACTTGCTGGCCGATGCGCTGCGGTATGCCGGCGAGATCGGCACGAGTGGCGGGGGGCCGCGCCGACTGCGGGAGCGTCAGGTCGCGCAGCCGTTGTCGGACGCCGCCTTTGTCGCCGAGCAGCGAGCGCTCGCCGCACGCAAGTTTCCCGGCGTGATGTCGAGCGACGCCATCATCGAGTGCGTGCAAGCCGCGGCGACCCAGGATTTCGATTCGGCGCTGGCCCTCTCGCGGCGGCGCTTCGAGGAATGCCGCCGTTCAGATGCGTCGCGCTCTCTCAGGCATCTTTTCTTTGCCGAACGAGAGCATCGCGCGGACGGCGAACCGCGCGCGGTCGAGCGCGTCGGCGTGCTCGGCGCCGGCACCATGGGGTCCGGCATCGCAATCAGCCTCGCTACGGCCGGATTTGGCGTGACGCTGGTCGACACCGATGCCCGCGCCTTATCGGCCGGCTTGGAACGGTTCCGCAGCACCCTATCCGCCGCCGTCGAGAAGGGGCGCCTCGATGCGGCCTCGGCCGCCGCGGCAATCGGCCGTGTCGGCACCGGCGAGGGGCTCGAAGCGCTGCGAGACGTGGACCTGGTGATCGAGGCGGTTTTTGAAAGTCTTGCGGTGAAGCGGGAGGTATTCGCGTCGCTCGGACGGATTTGCCGGCCGGGTACGGTGCTCGCTTCCAACACCTCGACCCTCGATGTGGATGCAATCGCCGCCGCCTCGCGGCGTCCGGCGGACGTGATCGGCATGCACTTCTTCAGTCCGGCGAACATCATGCGGTTGGTCGAAATCGTGCGCGGCCGGTCCACCGCGCCCGACGTCATCGCCACCGCCAGGAGCGTCACGCGTCGCATGGGCAAATTGGGCGTGGTGGTCGGCAATTGTTTCGGCTTCGTCGGCAACCGCATGCTGTATGCGTATGGACGCGAAAATCAATTCCTGATGCTCGAGGGCGCGACACCGGCCGCGATCGACTCGGTGCTGGAGAAGTTCGGGATGGCCATGGGTCCGAACGCGGTCGGCGATCTTGCGGGCCTCGATGTGGGATACCGGGTACGCCGCGAACGCAAGGATCTTGCGGATGATCCGCGCTATTATCGTGTGGCCGACATGCTGGTCGAAGCCGGCCGTCTCGGCCAGAAAACCGGCCGCGGCGCATACCTGTATGCACAGGGTTCCCGAAAGCCGGTGCGCGATGACGGGGTTGAGGCCCTGATCGCCGCGGAGTCGCGGCGGCTCGGCATCGAGCGCCGTGCGATAGCGGAGCCGGAGATACTCGAGCGCTGCCTGTTCGCATTGATCAACGAAGGTGCACTCATCTTGTCGGAAGGCATTGCCGCATCTCCCGCCGACATCGACGTAATCTGGTGCAACGGCTATGGATTTCCGCGATTTCGCGGGGGACCCATGTTCTATGCCGACACCATCGGTTTAGGCGAGGTTCTCGACGGCATCAACCGGTTTGCGGCATTGCTTGGCCGGCAGTATTGGACGCCGGCGCCGTTGCTGGCGCAGATCGCCGGCAATGGCGGCACCTTTCAGGCTTGGGCTGCACGATGAGGCTGCGAAGCTACGTGTGCGGAAAATGGCAAAGCGGAGGCGACCGCGGCGCGGCGATGCGCGATGCGACCACCGGCGAAATCGTCGCCGAGGCATCCTCCGCCGGGATCGACTTTGCCGCGGCGCTGACCCATGCCCGCGACCGCGGCGGCCCGGCGCTGCGCGAGATGACGTTTCACGAGCGGGCCGGCTTGCTCAAAGCGCTTGCCAAGCGCCTGTTCGAAATCAAAGAGGAACTGTACGCGCTGTCGTATCACACCGGAGCCACCAAGGACGACTCCTGGATCGACATCGACGGCGGCATCGGCACGGTGTTCGCGTTCGCCGGCAAGGGTGCACGCGAGCTGCCGAATGAGCGCGTGTATCGCGACGGCGGCGTCGAAAGCTTGTCGAAGTCCGGAACCTTCCTCGGCCAGCACGTGTATTTGCCGCGGGAGGGCGCGGCGGTGCACATCAATGCGTTCAATTTCCCGGTGTGGGGGATGCTCGAAAAGCTTGCGCCGGCGATTTTGGCGGGCGTGCCTGCGATTGTGAAGCCCGCGACCACGACGGCGTACCTCGCGGAGCTGCTCGCGCGCCGCATCATCGAGACGGGCATTCTGCCCGAGGGCGCGCTGCAGTTCGTGTGCGGCAGCCTCGGCGATCTGTTCGATCACCTGACCTGTCAGGACGTCGTTTCCTTCACCGGGTCGGCGCACACGGCCGCACGGCTGCGGGTGCACCCGACGGTGATTGGACGCTCGGTGCCGTTCACCGCGGAGACCGATTCGCTCAACTGCAGCATCCTCGCCGCGGATTCGGCGCCTGGCACGGCGGAATTCGAGCTGTTCATCAAAGAGGTGGCCCGCGAGCTGTGGGTCAAGGCCGGTCAGAAATGTACCGCGATCCGCAAGGCATTGGTGCCGGCGGCGTGGGTGCACGATGTGATCGCGGGGCTCGATTCGGTCCTGCGCAACGTCGTCGTCGGCGACCCGCGCGCGGACGGTGTGCGCATGGGACCCCTGGTTAGTCTTACGCAGCGCGAGGAGGTGCTGGCGCGCCTCGCGGATTTGCGTCGCGAGGCCGATCTCGTGGTCGGCAACCCGGATGAGTTCGAGATAACGGGCGCCGATCGGCAACGCGGTGCGTTCGTGCCCCCGCTATTGCTGCTGTGCCGCGAGCCGCACTCGGCGCGAGCGGTCCATGAGGTGGAAGCGTTCGGGCCGGTGGCGACGGTGGTTCCGTACGGAAACACGCAGGACGCGATCGCGCTCGCGCGCCGCAGCGGGGGAAGTCTGGTGGCGTCCGTGTTCTGCGCCGACGATGCGCTCGCCGGCCATCTGGTGCGCGGGCTCGCGCCCTTTCATGGACGAATCCTGGTGGTGAATGCGCGCTGTGCCAAGGAGTCGACCGGCCACGGTTCGCCGCTGGCTCCGCTGGTGCACGGCGGACCGGGCCGAGCCGGTGGCGGCGAGGAATTGGGCGGCATACGCGCGGTGTTGCACTATATGCAGCGCACGGCACTGCAAGGCTCGCCCGATACGATGACCGTGCTCACCGGGCGCTGGGTTCGCGGCAGCCGGCTGCGCGACCCCGGGGTGCATCCGTTTCGCATCCCCTTCAATGAGCTGCAATTGGGGGACACGTTCAAGTCCGCCGAACGCGAAGTCACCGTGGAGGATATCGAGCGGTTCGCGGCGTTGACGGGCGACACCTTCTACGCGCACATGAGCGATTCCGAGGCGCGGCGTAACCCGCTGTTCGGCGGTCGGGTGGCGCACGGGTACTTTTTGATTTCCGCGGCCGCCGGCCTGTTCGTCGACCCGGATTACGGTCCGGTGCTCGGCAACTACGGCCTGAACGAGCTGCGATTCGTCAAGCCGGCGAAGCCCGGCGATCGGATCAAGGTGCGCCTGACCTGCGCGCAAAAGAGCCTGCGGGCCGATAAGGGCTGGGGCGAAGTGGCGTGGGACACCGAAATCAGCAATCAGAACGACGAAACCGTCGCTTCCTATGAGGTGCTCACGATGGTCAGCATTCACGCGGTTCCCGACCATGCCAATTGATGTCGGCAAATTTGCGCATGCCTTTCCGAGCCTGAAATTTCTGGCGCCGGAGCGCGGCATATTGGAACTGGTCATCGCCAATCCGGGCCGCTTGAACGCGGCGACCGAAGACATGCATCGCGATCTGGCCGGGGTGTGGCGCGCCATCGACGTCGATGATGAGGTGCGGGTAGTGATCGTGCGCGGGGAGGGTGCGAACTTTTCCTCGGGCGGAGATTTCGGCATGATCGATCGCATGATCGCCGACGAGGCCACGTTGATCCGCGTCTGGAAGGAGGCCGGCGACCTCGTCTACAACCTGATCAATTGCTCGAAGCCGGTCGTGTCCGCGATTCGCGGCAGCGCGGTCGGCGCCGGGCTTGCCATCGCACTGCTGGCGGATGTGTCCATCGCGGCCGACAACGCCCGAATTCTCGACGGCCACACGCGCCTTGGCGTCGCCGCCGGCGATCATGCGGTGATCATCTGGCCGTTATTGTGCGGTCTGGCCAAAGCCCGCTACTACCTGCTCACCAACAAACCGCTATCCGGGGCGGAGGCCGAACGCATCGGTTTGGTGGCGCTGTGCGTCGCCGATGATCAGGTCGTCGCATCGGCGTTCGAAGTGGCGCGCTCGCTCGCCGCCGGCAGCGCCACCGCCGTGCGCTTCACCAAACATGCTCTCAACAACTGGCTGCGACTGGCGGGACCGAGCTTCGATACCTCGCTGGCGCTCGAATTCCTGGGCTTCAGGCTCGCCGATGTGCGTGAGGGTTTGGCGGCTGCACGCGGCAAGCGGCCGGCGAATTTTGCTTCTTCAAGCAATGGGTCCGATGACGAGCCCGGCAATGAACGATAGAAATTCCATGGACCTGTCGGCGATCGATCCGGTTCTCGGCATGGAGCGGCGCGAACTCGAGGCATTGCAGCTCGAGCGCCTGCGCTGGACCCTCAACCACGCCTATGCGAACAATCCTAGCTACCGCCGCAGCTTCGATGCGGCCGGCGTGAGCCCGCAGGACTTGCGCTCGCTTAAGGACTTGGCCCGTTTTCCATTCACCACCAAGGCGGATTTGCGCGCGGCCTATCCATACGGATTCTTCGCCGTTCCGATGGAAAGGATTGCGCGCGTACACGCCTCATCCGGCACCACCGGCAAGCCGACGGTGGTCGGATACACCCGGGACGACATTGCGACCTGGAGCAATCTGGTCGCCCGGTCGATCCGTGCGGCCGGCGGGCGCCGTGGTATGAAGGTCCACGTCGCGTATGGCTACGGTCTGTTCACGGGCGGCCTCGGCGCTCACTACGGCGCCGAGGCCGCCGGCTGCACCGTCATTCCGATGTCGGGCGGTCAGACCGAGCGGCAGGTCCAGCTCATCATGGATTTCGCGCCCGAGATCATCATGGTGACGCCGAGCTACATGCTGGCCATATTGGATGAATTCAGACGCCAAGGCATCGACCCGAAGTCAAGCGCGCTGCGCATCGGTATTTTCGGCGCCGAACCGTGGGGCGAGGGGATCCGCAATGAGATCGAAACCGCTTTTGGAATCGATGCATGCGACATCTACGGCTTATCGGAAGTCATGGGTCCGGGTGTAGCGCAGGAATTTGCAGGAACCGCGCAAGGTCCCACGATTTGGGAGGATCATTTTGTGCCCGAGGTAATCGATCCCAAGACCGGGCAAGTGGCCGCAGAGGGTGCGACGGGCGAACTGGTCTTCACCTCGCTCACCAAGGAGGGAATGCCGGTGATCCGTTACCGGACCAGGGATCTGACGCGCCTGCTGCCGGGAACGGTGACGGCGATGCGCCGCATCGCCAAGATCACGGGCCGCACCGATGACATGCTGATCATCCGGGGCGTGAATGTCTTTCCTTCGCAGATCGAGGAATTGATATTGAAATGCCCGGGTCTGGCGCCGCATTATGAAATCGAGATCACGCGGCCGCATCGGTTGGACGAAGTGCTGGTGACCGTGGAGGCCCGGCCGGAATTGCCGGAGCACGAACATGAAGCCGAAGCCGGCCTTCTTGCACACAAACTCAAGTCGATGATCGGCATTTCGGCGCACATCAAGGTGCAGAGCAGCGGCTCGATCCAGCGCTCATCGGGGAAGGCGTCCCGCGTCGCCGACCGGCGCTGAAGCGTGAAGACGCTGCTCATCGTGTATCACTCCATGACAGGCGGCACGCTGCAGATGGCGAATGCCGCGGCGGCCGGCGCCGTCGGCGCCGAATCCGCGCTGCACGTGTCGTTGCTGCAGGCCGCTAATGCGAGCGTTGCCCACGTGCTCGGCGCCGACGGCTATGTGTTCGCAACTCCGGAAAATCTCGCTGCCATGTCCGGGCAAATGAAGGATTTTTTCGACCGCACCTACTACGCGGCGTTGGAGCGCCTCAACGGCAGGCCCTATGCAACGCTGATCTGCGCCGGCAGCGACGGCCGAAATGCGGCGGAACAGATTGCCCGGATCGCGACCGGTTGGCGCTTGCGGCCGATCGCCGATCCGTTGATCGTTTGCACCCATGCGCAGACACCGGAGGAAATCCTTCGGCCGAAGCGAATTTCCGCAATGCACTTGCAGCAATGCGAGCAGTTGGGCGCCACGCTGGCGGCCGGCATCGTGATGGGCATATTCTAGCCCGCATGAATCCCACCGCCCATGTCGGATCGTCAAGCGAGCACTACCGGGCAGAGGGCCTGCTCGAACGGATCAAAGTCGCGCTGGGGCGAGCCGGCCTTGCGGGGCGCGTAGCGGTGCTCAAGCGATCGAAGCGCCGCCGTCCACGCAAATGTACTGGCCGGTCACATGGCGCGACGCCGCCGAGGCCAAGTACACGGCGGCGCCCATCAGATCGGTCTCGTTGCCGAGTCGCCCGAGAGGCGTCTGCGCGATCACCGAGGCCTCGATCTTTTCGAGCAAGCCGCGGGACATTTTCGACGGAAAGAAACCCGGGCAGATCGCATTGACGCGAATGCCGTACGGGCCCCATTCGCCCGCGAGAGCGCGCGTCAAATGCAGCGCCGCGGCCTTGGAGGCGTAGTAGCTCGCCGCCTTCATGTGCATCTGGGTACGCAGCGCGGCCACCGAGGCGACGTTTATGATGTTGCCTGAGCGGCGCGGAATGAAGCACCGGTTCGCGACCGCTTGGCTGAGCTGAAATACGCTGCCCGCATTCAGCCTCATGACCTTGTCCCAGGCCTCGAGCGGCAGCTCCTCGGCCGGGCCGCCCCAGGTGGTGCCGGCATTGTTGACCAACACATCGACGGTTCCGCAGCGCTCCATGACCGCCTCCACCAGCGCCGGCACCTGCTCGGGCTTGGCAAGATCGCAGACCACGGTGCATGCATCGATGCCCAGGGATCCAAGGGTGGTTGCGGCGCGCGCCAATTCCTCGGGCCGGCGCGCGCAGAGGGCGATCTTCGCCCCCATTTCGCCCAGGGCCGAGGCGATCTGCAGGCCGAGCCCGCGCGAGCCGCCGGTGACGAGCGCGACCTGACCCCGAAGCTCGAATAGCTCTCTGACCGCCATCTTCAAGCGATCTCGATCGAACCGGCCCGAAGCGTACCGATCATGGGTCTCTATAGTAGAATTAAATGCAGCACCGCGGAAGCAATTATGCACCTCGAATTCACCGAAGAAGAGCAAGCGTTCCGCGAGGACGTCCGGCGCTTTCTCCGCGAGCGTCTTCCGCCCGATATTCGCGACAAGCTGCACGGCGGCGGCGAACTCACCCGCGACGACTACCTGATGTGGCAGCGCCGCCCGTCTAGCCTTCGGCCGTCCGCAATACGTACGTGACGATCAATTCGGCCGCTTCCTCGGCGCTCATTTCCTGGGTATTTACGCGAATTTCCGGATTTTCCGGCGCCTCGTAGGGCGAATCGATTCCGGTGAAGTGCTTCAATTGCCCGGCTCTCGCCTTCTTGTAAAGACCCTTGACGTCGCGCTGCTCGGCGACCGCCAGCGAGGTCTCGACATAGATCTCGATGAACTCGCCCGGCGGCGTCATGTCGCGCACCATGCGCCGCTCGGCGCGGAACGGCGAGATGAACGCAGTCAACACGATCAGACCGGCATCGGTCATGAGCTTGGCGACTTCGCCGATGCGGCGGATGTTTTCCACGCGGTCCGCATCGGTGAAACCCAGATCCCGGTTCAGGCCGTGGCGGATGTTGTCGCCGTCGAGCAGAAAGCTGTGCTTGCCGAGCGCATAGAGTTTCTTCTGCACCAGATTGGCGATGCTCGACTTGCCGGCGCCGCTCAAGCCGGTGAACCACAACAGCCGCGGCCGCTGGTGCTTCAATCGCGCATGCGCGTCGCGGCCGATGTCGAGCGCCTGCCAGTGCACATTCTGCGATCGGCGCAGTGCGAAATGCAGCATCCCGGCGGCGACGGTGGCATGGCTGATCTTATCGATCAGGATGAAGCCGCCGAGATCGCGGCTCTTGGCGTAGGGCTCGAACACCAACGGCCGGTCGCTGGAGAAATTAACGACGCCGATCGCATTGAGTCCCAGCGTCTTTGCGGCCAAGTGCTCCATCGTATTGACGTTGATCTGGTATTTCGGACTGTGGATCGCCGCGGTAACGGTCTGGGTGCCGAGCTTCAGCCAGTACGGCCGGCCCGGCAGCAATTCCTCGTCCGACATCCAAACGATGGCCGCCTCGAATTGATCCGCCACTTCGGGCGGGTCATCCGCGATCGAGAGAACGTCTCCGCGGCTGCAATCGATCTCGTCGGTGAGGGTGATCGTCACCGATTGCCCCGCCACGGCCTCATCGAGGTCGCCATCCTGAGTGACGATGCGCGATACCGCCGAGACTCTGCCTGACGGCAACACCCGCACGGCGTCGCCCGGCTGGATTCGTCCGTCGCAGATCAATCCCGAGAAACCGCGGAAATCCGCGTTCGGCCGGTTGACCCATTGCACCGGCATGCGGAAAGGGCGCAGCCGCGCGCCGGTGGCATCGATCTCGACGGTCTCCAGATGCTCGAGCAAGGCGGATCCCGTATACCAGGGAGTGGCGCTCGAGCGCGTCGTGATGTTGTCGCCGGCAAGCCCGGAAATCGGAATCGGCACAAAGGTCTCGATACCGATGGTGCGGGCGAACGCGCGATATTCGGCGACGATCGCATCGTAGGGGCTCTGTTTGTAGCCGACCAGATCCATCTTGTTGACCGCCAGCACCAGGTGGCGGATCCCGAGGAGATGAGCGAGGTAGCTGTGCCGGCGTGTTTGCGTCAACACCCCCTTGCGCGCATCGATCAAAATGACCGCCAGATCCGCGGTCGATGCGCCGGTCACCATGTTGCGCGTGTATTGTTCGTGACCCGGCGTATCGGCCACGATGAATTTTCGCCGGTCGGTCGAAAAGAAGCGATAGGCCACATCGATCGTAATGCCCTGCTCGCGCTCCGCGGCGAGGCCGTCCATCAACAGGGCGAAGTCGATATTCTCGCCTTGGGTGCCGATCCGCTTGCTGTCGGCCTCGAGCGCCGCGAGCTGATCGGCAAAGATCAGCTTGCTGTCGAACAGAAGCCGGCCGATCAGGGTCGACTTGCCGTCGTCGACCGAACCGCAGGTGATGAAGCGCAGCAGCGATTTGTGCTGATGCTGTCGCAGATAGGCGTCTATGTTCTCGGCGATGAGATTGAGCGGCTCGTTGGTGGGCGTTGCAGTGGAGACGGTCATCAAAAATATCCTTGCTGCTTCTTCTGTTCCATGGAAGCGGTTTGATCGTGATCAATGGCGCGGCCTTGCCGCTCCGAAGTCGTGGTGAGCAGCATTTCTTGAATGATTTCAGGCAAAGTCGTGGCGGTGCTCTCGACGGCGCCGGTCAAGGGATAGCAGCCGAGGGTGCGAAATCTTATCGAGCGCTCGACCGGGGTCTCGCCCGGGCGCAGCCGAAATCGGTCGTCGTCCACCATGAGCAACAGGCCGTCGCGTTTCACCGTCGGGCGCCGCGCCGAGAAATACAGCGGCACGATCGGTATGTTCTCGAGATGGATATATTGCCAAACATCGAGTTCCGTCCAATTCGAGATCGGGAACACCCGAATGCTCTCTCCCTTGGCCTTGCGGGCATTGTACAAATGCCAGAGCTCGGGTCGCTGACTCTTCGGATCCCAGCGCTGATTGACTGAGCGGAAGGAAAAGATGCGCTCCTTGGCACGGGATTTTTCCTCGTCGCGGCGTGCCCCGCCAAAGGCGGCATCGAAGCCGTATTGGGTCAAGGCCTGCTTCAGCCCTTCGGTCTTCCACATGTCGGTGTGCAGCGAGCTGTGATCGAACGGGTTGATACCGCGCCGCATGGCTTCCGGATTGTGATAGACGATCAATTGCATGCCGCTGTTGCGCGCCATCCGGTCGCGCATTTCGTACATCGCACGAAATTTCCATGTCGTATCGACGTGCAGCAATGGGAAGGGCGGCGGGCTCGGATAGAACGCCTTGCGGGCAAGATGCAGCATGACCGCGCTGTCCTTGCCCACGGAATAGAGCATCACCGGCCGCTCGCACTCCGCTACCACTTCCCGCATGATGTGGATGCTTTCCGATTCGAGGCGCGAAATATGCGTCAGAGCGGCCGTGCGGCCCAAGGTGGAGCGGTTCAACCGTGCTCCTTGCGTGAGGCGGCGACTTCGTTGACTGATCCCATTTTTCGAATCCTACGGTAAATCGGCTCGAGAGGAGAAATTTCCGTGCCGCGACGGGCCGATCGCGGCGCCGATATCCGCGCGATGCGAGCCGCAGCACCCATAGGCCGCGCCGAATAATTTATCGTCTCAATATGTTATATGAGAACATGGTCAGTGAATCATTCCGGGGGTCTTTCTGGCCCGCGGTCTTTCCGGCGGAGCATGGCCGCGGGCAAACTGAGCGGAGCGGGTCATGAGCGAATTGGAGATCATCGGCGTGCCGCAATCGAACTTCGTTCGCACGGTGCGCATCGCCTGCGAAGAAAAACGGGTGCCCTACCGTCTGACGCGGGGAAGACCCCGCTCGCCGGAAGTAAACGCCATCCATCCTCTCGGTAAGATTCCGGTGATGCGGCACGGCGAATTCTCGTTATGCGAATCCAAGGCGATTGCGACCTATATTGATCGGGTATTTCCCGGGCCCCGGCTGTTTCCGGACGACTCGAAGCGTTGCGCCAAGATCGAACAATGGGTGTCGATCGCCAATACGGCGATAATCCCGGCGTTGAACGCCTACCTGCGGTGCTATTTCTTTCCCAAGGCGGCCGATGGCCAGCCGGATCGCACGCTCATCGACAAGACATTGCCGGAGCTGCGCACCTATGTGGGCGTGTGCAATCGTGCGGTGGCCGAAACCGGTCATCTCGTCGGTAACGAGTTCAGTTATGCCGACATGAATCTGTTGCCGGTGTTGGCGTACCTGCGCGAGTGCCCCGAAAGCGCCGAGGCCTTGAATGACGCGAAAGAACTCGCGCAGTACTTGGATCGTCACGGCGAACGCGCGAGTTTCAAGGCCACCGTTCCGCCGCCCTTTTCCGATTTGCGTCAACCGGCGGCCGCGGCGCGCCCCGGGAAGCCGTAAAGGCCTTCGCCGACCGGAAACGCGGACGCGGTAATGCCCAAGCTCAAGCAAGCGCCCATCAAAAGCCTGTGCCCGACTCAGCTGACGATCGGAATGATCGAGGTCGAGACGAAGCGAAAGCACCTGGCTGCGCTGTCAGCCAAGGAGCAGCAGGAATTTTTGCAATCTCATCCGATGCCGGTGGTCATCGGGCCGGGCGAAAGGCTCTACATTACGGATCACCACCACCTGGCGCGAGCCGCCTTGGAGGCCGGCATAGCCAACGGATATTTCACCGTCGATGCCGATTTCAGTTCGCACGGGCCCGAGGATTTCTGGCGGAAAATGAATGAAAACAGCTGGGTTCATCCATTGGATCAAAATGGTGTGCGGCACCATTATGCATGCATTCCGAGCCATTTGAGTCAACTTATCGACGATGTCTACCGATCGCTCGCGGGGTTCGTGCGCGATGCCGGGGGCTACGAGAAGACCCGCACCGCATTCGCGGAATTCATCTGGGCGGATTTTTTCAGACGCAACGTCGCGATCGAGGACGTGAACGCCGATTTTCACCGTGCGGTCCGTCTCGCGCAGCGCCTGGCGCGAAACCCATTGGCCAAAGGCATACCCGGGTTCAAGGAATGACTCCCGCCACACCGCTGCCGGTGACGCACATGAATGCGCTCGCGGTCTCGTTCATGGCGATGCTGATGACCGGAGGCTGCCTGATTCAGCTCGATCGGTTTCATCCATCGACCTGGTGGCGATCGTTGCGAGCCAGCCGGGCTACGATCTTTCACTACCTCGGCGATGTCGCCCGCGCGGTCATGTTTTTCGCGGATCCGAAGGCCTCGTTCGTCACCGGCCAGACGCTGTTCATCTGCGGCGGAACTTCCGTCGGCAGCATCGTGTATTGAAGTGTGTATAGATCTGTAGCGAATTAGAGGGAGAGTCCAATGACGCACGCACAGAACCCCTTTGTTTGGTACGAGCTGATGAGCTCCGACGTCGGCGCCGCCAAGGCGTTCTACGGCAAGGTGGTGGGATGGAAATTCGAGGATGTGCCGGTAACGGGAATGACGTACACCCTACTACGCGCGGGTGAACGGCAGATCGGCGGAATGATGCCGATACCGGAGCGGCTGCGCGATGCGGGGCTGAAACCCTGCTGGGCGGCGCACGTGGGAGTTTCCGATGTCGATGCGGCAGCCGCCAAAGTACGGCAGTTGGGCGGCGCCGTTCATCGGGAGCCCACCGACATTCCCAATGTCGGCCGATTCACGGCGGTCTCGGATAGGCAGGGCGCGAATTTTCTGATGTTCAAGCCTTCTCAACCGGGCGAGCGCACCTTTTCTCGCGCCCCCGGAGATATCGGATGGCACGAATTGCACACCACTGACTGGGCGAATGCGTTCGAGTTCTATAACGCGATGTTTGGCTGGCGGAAGGGTGATGCCATGGACATGGGCGCCATGGGCACCTATCAGCTGTTCACGATAGGCGACGCAGCGGTCGGCGGAATGTTCAACAGTCCGGCGGCGCAACATGGGTGCTTCTGGCTTTTCTATTTCAACGTCGAGGACATCGACGCCGCAGCCGGGCGCATCGGCGACAACGGCGGCAAGATCATGCACGGTCCGCAGCAAGTGCCGGGCGGCGGTTGGATCGTGCAGGCCGCGGATCCGCAGGGCGCCGCATTTGCGCTGCTCGGTTCGCGCATCCAGCGCGCTTAGCGGCATGACCTCGCTTGCACCGCCGGGCCGACCTGTTAGGATTGCCGCCCCCACGCGATCGCGAAAGGGGGTAGGCACGGGGCATGGCGCAGTCTGGTAGCGCATCTGCTTTGGGAGCAGAGGGTCGGGGGTTCGAATCCCTCTGCCCCGACCACATTCACGAGGGTCCTATCCGGGAACAGGGGCAAGTCGCCGCCTTCCATGGCATTGTTTTCGGAAAGTCCTATATAATCCGCGCGCATTCCCGACTTCGGTGTGCATTAAGACCCGAGCACCGTCCTGCGAAATACGTTTGGCGCGATCAGTACTTGTTTTTAAAGCGCCCGTAGCTCAATCGGATAGAGCACCGGCCTTCTAAGCCGGCGGTTGCAGGTTCGATTCCTGCCGGGCGCGCCACCTCGTCTCGGAAGGATGACGATGGTGGACGTAGCTCAGCTGGTAGAGCCCCGGATTGTGATTCCGGCCGTCGCGGGTTCGAGTCCCGTCGTCCACCCCACTTCGGGTTTAGGGAGTGGCGTCGAGGACGATTGTTTAGTTGCAGTTTGTACGGGCCGTTAGCTCAGCTGGTAGAGCAGTTGACTCTTAATCCAGTAGTTTTCGTTACAAATTCAATGGCTTAGCGGCGTCAATTGTGCCCCAGCACCGCAGTTACGCTCGCCATACGCCTGGTTAATCGATGCAATGTGCCCTATGGGCAGCATAGATCAGCCTCCGCCAGAAAACAGCACTTGGCTTAATTGATGTATTAAATTAGTTCATATAATATGAACTAACGTAATACATTGAAATTGTCATGGCCAGACCGCTGCTACAGCTCGTTCAAGCTCGTTTGTTGCGTGAGTTATTTCGCGCGAGCAAGGGCGGCTTCGTTCTAAAAGGCGGTATGGCGGTCGCCGCACTCTATGGTACCTCTCGGCAAACGCGAGACATGGATCTTGACTTCCCGCCGCTCGATGAACGCACCGCTGAGAGTCTACACAAGCAGGTTCGACGAGCACTCGATCAAGCTCTGCGCGGGTATGTCGTGGACGTCAAAATACATTCCCCGGGGAAGGGCGAGATCTCGCCCAAGTGGAAGGTCAGCGGGCGCAGCATCGAAGGCGCTCCGTTTAACCTGAAGGTCGAAGTATCACGACGGCGGCCCCCGCCCGGTTCGATACGCCAAGTCACCGTGTCTGGGATCGCGGCGCTCGGGCTCGGGGTTTTCTACGTCGATTTGTACAGTGAGCCAACCCTTGTTGCCATGAAGATCGCTGCGCTTCTATCCCCTGATCGGTGCGCGCCGCGGGACGTCTACGATTTGGATTTGCTTCTTCCGGTAAACCAGCCGGGCCGCGAATTGTTGGAATGGGCACTCGACGTAGCGCACGTCACCCCAATTGATGCTTCGCAGGTGCTGCGAGACAAACTTCAAGCAATGTCATGGGACCTATTTCAAACGCAGACGTTACCGGCAATCGAATCGACAATGGCATCGCGATACACCGCCGACACTTGGACGGAAATGAAAGATCGAGTAGCTGCAACGCTGACGCCCCTATTTGAGACCTACGCCCTCGAACTCCTCGAGGCGAAACCATGATTCCCTGGAAACAGAGAATGGAAATGCAACTGAGCGAGCCCCATGCGCCCGGCGTACTGACGCTCGGCGAGTTGTCGCGCGCTGCAAGTCTCGCTCGGCTTGAGCCGGTTCCAGATCCGACCCTGCACGCTTGGATTCGGGACGCGATCGCGCGCAATCGGCTGGCGCCGGTCATTCGGGGCATCTATTTAAACAGATTCATCCATCCGGCCGGCCGTCTCGCGGACGCCGCGGCCCACGTACGCAGGGACGCCGTGGTCTCATTGCACAGCGCCCTGGACGAAGCCGGTATGCTCAATAACCCACCGGCAGGCGTTACCGCCGTATTGCCGCTCGACTCCGGTCCGACTCGTCCTCGAGTGGGGCGGGTGCGAACTTCCGCTGGAGCCATACAGTTCCACGCAATGCCGCGTGCCATTTTAGAAGCCGGTGAAATTGAGGATCGGCTTGATCTCGGGCGCGGACCCGCACATGCGCGCGCAACGCCCGAGAAAGCGTTGCTCGACTGGCTGTATCTTGCTAAGAGTCCCCGCAGCGCACTCGCGCCGCCGGCACTACATGACGTCGAGCATGATGCGTTAACTAAAAGGCGCTTGATGCGACTCGCGCGGGCGATGAAGCTCGAGGACACTCTTGCGCAGTGGCTTCGCGGTGAATTCACACAGAAGAAATCCGGCGTTCATCGACCTGTGCAAAGAAGCTCCCCTGTCCCTCGCCGTTAGGACTCTTCTGCGAGGTCCGCGAGCAGCAAATGAGCAACGGCCTCTTCGTGTACGACGCGGCACTCTTTCCGCATCGCTTCCGCCAGCGCCGGGCACCACGGTGTCGCGGGTCAACCAGTCTGGGAATGGACGCGGCAGTTCCAGTCGCCGTTTGGAGTGGAGCAGTTGCGCTTCCCTATAGACTGATCGCAGCAAGGCATACCATTCCACGCTCTGCGGCGGCATCGAGCGCATTTCGTTCCGCCGATTTCAGCGGCGATCGAGGGGTAAGCCAGCAGATCCAGAAATGCGTGTCGAGCAGTAAACTCAACGCAGAGCCTCGAAATCTTCCTCGCGCATGACCGATTCACCCGGCTCCGCCAGCAGCTCGCCTCCCAGCTCCCGCAGTTGTTGCCATGGCTTGGCATCCTCACCTTGGGCGGTTTGGAATGACGGTGCAAGACGCGCAACGACTTTGCCGCGCCGCGTGATCGATACGGATTGTCCCGTCGCTTCCACCGGGCGAATCACGTCCAGGCAGGAGTTCTTGAATTTCGTAACCGAGATGGCCATTTCGCGATCCTAAATGGCCAGATCAACCGATTCAAGTCACCCTCGTAAAGGGTTGATGCCGAAATGAGGAGATGCAGATGGTTCCCGAGGAAGCTATTTATATCAGAAATTGAGTACACTCAGCACCGCGCGGGATCCGATGGGCGATCGCGCTATGCTACTGGGGCATAAGATGTGTCGCTCATGTTATAATCTATAATTAATTTGGGTTTTTTTGGCAGCTAGGCTTGTCTACCTATTTCTGCTAACATATTGATTTTAAAGGTTATATTGGGCCGTTAGCTCAGCTGGTAGAGCAGTTGACTCTTAATCAATTGGTCGTAGGTTCGATCCCTACACGGCCCACCAATTCAATCAAGGTTACGCGCGTCTTTTCGGCGTCAAATTCCATGCCTCTGCGCAAAGTCGCGAGCTAATCAAGCTCCTTCAGCAGGATGGCCGGCAACTTGTATGAACTCGCGGCAGCCATCACCAGTTCATGAACAGTTACGCGGCAAGCGCGCCTTTCGCGGCTGGACGTGGGCTGTTGTAGACGTCGACGTCAGCGAGCTTGGGGATAAGGCCGCTAGAGTCAACATTACGTTGCCCCAGCGGATTCTCCGCGCGGTGGACGCTCATGCTCGTAATCAGGGCGGGACGCGCTCGGGGTTTCTTGCCCGGGCGGCATTGGACGCGATGCGAAAACCGGACTGAGCGACAACCTCACCAGAGGCCAGACTCCAAATACTAGTGCTACTCAAATCCGTGGGGACTTCGGGTTGCCATCCTCGTACTGATACCGGTACGGTTGCCACCCAGTGGCGACGCTGATGGGGTGACCGATGGACGGTACTGATCGGAAGAATGTGCTCTGCTTTTTTTCGCGGCTGGTTTTGGGTTCGCGGACGGCTCGACACGCCTCGTGAGGATCCGTTCGCTGAGGCAGAATTCATCGATCGGGGTTCTGGCAGTCAGTATTCTTTCGTCAATCGCAGCCATGGCGGCCGAGCCAGATACCTCGCTCGAAGAAATCGTGGTGACCGCACTGCGCCGCACTCAGACTGCGCAAGAAGTGGGCGTCGCCATCGATACGGCGAGCGGGCAAGAGCTCGAAACGCTGCGCATCCAGCAGCCGCTTTATTTGTCGACCATCTCGCCCAGTCTCTCGACTATGAATGCGACCACCGACAACACACCGTTGTTTCTGATACGGGGAATCGGACTCGATGATTTCAACACGAACAACAGCAGCGGCGTTGGGATTTATCTGGACCAGGTGTTCGCGAGCTTTCCGGGCTTCTTGACCAGCGCACTGTTCGATGTGAACCGGGTGGAGATCTTGAAGGGCCCGCAGGGCACTCTGTACGGGAAAAACACGGCGGGTGGCGCGATCAACATCATCTCCAATGCGCCGACGGACCATTTGGAGGGTTATGTCGATGTCGATTATAGCCGTTGGGACACGCTCGACGTGAGCACAGCGGTCAGCGGGCCGCTGAACGATTCCGTCAAGGCGCGGCTCGCGGCGACGGCCACTTTACAGGGTGAGGGTTACCAGAGGGATATCGACACGGGCGAGAAGTACGGGAAACTCAACCGCGGGGGCGTCCGCGCATCCTTCGACATCCGCCTCACCGATGCAGCCAATGTGCTGCTCATCCTGCATTACATTTACGATCACTCGGTGCCCTCGTCGCCGTCGACGCCGAACGTCGAGGCACTGATTCCGCCCCAGCCGTTCCAGACGGCCGGTCTGCTCGACAGCCCCGCAGGAGGCACCTGGGTGCGGGTGGGCGGCTTGCCGCTGTACAAGGACGAGAACGGAGAGGGCGCTGTCGCGACATTGAACGTCGATTTCGGCGGAGTCACGCTCACCTCGATCAGCGATTTCGACGACTTCAGCGACCATAGCCTCGACAACTACGATGGGTACCCCGCTGCCGACAACAACTGGACCAAGAACTTTCAGCAGCAGCAATTCAGCGAGGAGCTGCGCCTAGCCTCGGCCGGCCCCGGCCTCATCGACTGGATCGTGGGCGCGGAGTATGCTCAAAACCGGTATCAGTGCCGCGATTCGCTCGACTGGACGTTCGTCTATGGGCTCGCGGACTCCATCACCGATTCCGGCAAAGCCATCACGGCGGCGAACTTCATTCAGACGCAGCAGTCAGTGGGCATCTACGCCCACGCGGAGACACACCTTTCTGCGCAATGGTCGCTCGTCACCGGGGTGCGCTACTCGCACGATGAGGTCGCATTCGATGGCAAGACGATCGATCCCACGGGGCTCCTCACGTACGCGACAAATAACTTCACGGGCCCGATCGTACCGAATACCGTGCTTGCGGCACTCGATCAGTCCCGCTCGAGCCAGAACGTTTCTTATCGAATAGAACCCGAATACCGTCTCTCGAACAAGGTCTGGCTGTATGCGAGTCTTGCGACTGCCTACAAGGCAGGAATCTTCTACGGCCAGCCTGCGCAGGTTCAGGTGGACTGGGGCTACGTCAACCCCGAGCACGTGCGCACGGCCGAGCTCGGCGTCAAGAGCCGCTATTTCGACGATTCACTCGAGGTCGACGCGGCAGCATTCGACTCCGATATCCGGGATCGTCAGTCGAGTCTGTCGCTGTGGGCGGGCCCCGTCGGCACGCAGCCGCTGTTGGCCGGACTCGGCAATGTGCCTCGCTCCCGGATCGACGGCGTCGAGGGCGACGTCGAATCGCGGCCCCTCAAGGGTCTTCAGGTGCGCTTGGGGGCGACCTATCTGCATGCGCGTGTGACGCAAACTTTGACGAACGACAACGGTCTCGCGCTATACACGCCCGTCGAGGTCGGCCAGATGCTGCCCGACGCGCCGCGGTTCAGCGCCAGCTGGCTCATTAGCTATGAGCATGTGGCCACGGGCGCTCTTCGCTTATACGCGCAGGCGAATGATCATTATGTCGGGGCCGAGCACCCATACCTTGCAGACCCTACGACGTTCGGGCGCGGGCATTCGCTCGGGGCACGGATTGGCGTCAGAAACCCGGTGGCGCACTGGGACACGAGCGTATGGGTGACTAACCTGACCGATACGCGCCCACTCACTTACGCATTTGCCGGCAGCGAAGGCCAGCAGGTCTCGTACTACCAGAAGCCGCGCTCGGTGGGCGTGAATTTCACTTTTACATTCTGAATACGGCAGTCGCGCCGCGCCCGTCAGTTCCAGAGCCGGAGATTCTGTGGCAAGTCCACGCCGTGCGCCGCATCGGGGTCCCCGCGGCCGCCGCTCGTGAGTGGGCCGCCGCCGCTCGGCCGGTCGTCCTCGTCGTCGAATGCCGTCAACGGAGGTAGCGCGAGCGGCTGGGCGCCGGACTCGTGTAACGCCTGGTTGAGGGACGGCAAGTCCGTCGTGGTCAGATGCTCGAATTCCTCGCTGATGTCGCTGAGCTGCGAACGAAGGGCGACGATGTTCTCGAGCTGGTAGGCCGACGGAGGACCGCCCCAAGAGGTAATCGCGCCGTAGAGCTGGTCGGTGTGCTCGCGCAGCCGCTCCTCGCCGGTGATCGCGCCCCCTTCGGTCGTCGCAACGATTTTCTTGCGTATCGCATCGAGCTTGCCGTCGAACGCCTTGAGTCGGGCGAGGAGCGCGGCGCTCGGCTGACCGTGCTCGCTCGCATCGGAGACTTCTTGGCGCAAGCCGGCGATGCGGTCGAAGAGCGCCGACTCATCGTTGAAGAGCGCATAGACTTTAGTCGCAGCCTCATATTGTGCCCTGCGCTCGGCCTCATTCCAGGTCACACGCGGGTCGAGACCCACGGTGAGCTTGGTCTCATAAACCTTGTCGTTCTTTTCCATGTGCACGGTGTAGACGCCGGGTAGCACGCGCGGGCCCTGCGTTCCCGCCTGGGCCAGTTGGGCGGCTGGCGGCACATGCGGCGGCCGCAAGTGCATGGTCCAGACCACCCGATTGATCCCTCGGCGTGTGCTCGCCGGCACCTCATCGATGACTTTGCCCTCGGAGTCTCGTATATCGATCTTGAGCTTGCCGAAGAGGTGCCGCGTGCGCTGATAGTAGGTGATCACCGCGCCGTTCGGCGGGTTCGTCCCGACGAACGCAGCGGCACCATTGACCCACCCGCCGTTGGCCTCGATCCGCTGTTGGACAGGGCGCGCGTCGAGGAATGCGGCCTCTTGCGACAGCACCGCGCCCGTTAGTTTGCGCAGCGGCGAGATGTCATCGACGATCCAGATTCCGCGCCCGTGCGTGGCGAGCACCAGATCGTTGTCGCGCGGCTGTACGGCGAGATCGCGCACTGCGACAGCGGGCAGGTGGCCGCCCTTGAACTGCGCCCAGTTGACTCCGCCGTCGACCGAGATCCAGAGCCCGAATTCGGTCCCGAGAAAGAGCAGCTGTGAATCGACACTGTCTTCCTTGACGACGTGCGCGTAGCCCCGCACGCCCTTCGGATCGCGAGGCGCAACCAGGGGCTTCCAGGTCTTGCCGAAGTCATAGGTTGCATAAACGTAGGGCGTGAAGTCGCCCATGGTATGTCGATCAAAGGCCACATAAGCGGTGCCGGCGGCGAAGCTGCTCGCCTGGACCCAGTTTACCCACGAATTCTTGGGTATTCCCGGCACGTTGGCGATCACGTTACTCCAGTGTGCGCCGCCGTCACGCGTAATCTGCAGGTCGCCGTCGTCCGTCCCCACCCAGATGAGTCCTGCCTGCAGGGGCGACTCGCTGATGGAGTAGACGGTCGTGTGCATCTCGGCCGAGGAATTATCCACCGTGATGCCGCCCGATTGTTCCTGCTTCTGTTTCTGAGGATCGTTCGTGGTGAGATCCGGCGAAATGCGTTCCCAGGTCTGGCCCTGATCCCGCGAGCGCATCAGGAACTGCGATCCGATATAAACCGTTCCCGGCTCATGGGGTGATAGCGCAATGGGCGTGTTCCAGTTGAACCGCAGCTTCGCGAAGCGCTTGAGATCATCGGCGCCGAGCTTCGGCTGGATGTCGCGCGACTCGTGGGTCCGCATGTTGATTCGAGAGATGCTGCCGCCCTGATACTCGGCGAACACATAGTTCGGATCGGAAGGGTCTGCGAACATCCAGAAGCCGTCCCCGCCGTACATATTTTCCCACCGCGAGCTCGTGATCCCTCCCGGATACTGGGAATCTCCCACCCAGGAGCTGTTGTCTTGCAGGCCTCCGTACACGTGGTACGGATCGGCGCCGTCGAGACTCACATGATAGAACTGCGAGATCGGCAGATTGTCGGTCTTCCACCACTTGTTTGCGCCGTCGAACGAGATCCAGAGCCCGCCGTCATCGCCCGCGAACACATGCTGTGAGTTGGTAGGATCGATGAACACATCGTGCACATCGCCGTGCATGCCGACGAAGCCCCCGATGGCGCTGAAGCTTTTGCCGCCGTCCTCGCTCAAGATCATGGCGCCGTCGGTCTTGTAGACGCGCTTATCGTCCTTCGGATCCACGATGAGATTGGCAAAATAGAAAGGCCTCCACACCATCCATTGGCTCTTGTCGCCCGCTTGCCAGCTGGCGCCGCCGTCGTGCGAGATCATGAGCTTCGAGTCGGTCGACTCGATGAATGCGTACACCGTCTTGGGGTTGCTCGGCGCGATCGCGAGGGCGATGCGTCCATAGGGCTTTGCAGGGAGACTGTTCCCGGTTTGAGGGGCGAGCTCGGTCCAGGTCTTGCCGCCATCGGCGGTGCGGAACAAGCCGCTGCCCGAGGGCGCACTCGGGCCGTCGCCGCCGGAGCGGAAAGTCCAGCCTTTGCGCCGAAAGTCCCACAGACCCGCGAGCAGCACGTCGGGATTGCTGGGATCCATGGCGATGCTGCCGCAGCCCGTCGACAGATTGCTGCCCTTGAGCACGAGCGCCCAGTTCTTGCCGCCATCCGTCGTCTTGTACAGTCCGCGGTCCGCCGAGTCGCTCCACAGCCTCCCCGGCACGCAGGCATAGACGGTATCGGCGGCGCGCGGATCCACGATGATCTTGGTAATGCGCTCCGAATCGGGCAACCCCGCCTGGGTCCACGTCTCGCCGCCGTCGGTCGACTTATAGATGCCGTCGCCCACGGAGACGCTGTTGCGCGTCCAGGATTCTCCCGTGCCGACCCAGACGTTCCTGGGGTTGGACGGGTCCACAGCGATCGCACCGATGGACTGGGCCGATTGCTCATCGAACACGGGCTTGAAGGTCGTTCCTCCGTCGGTCGACTTCCAGACACCGCCGCTCGCGGCGCCGACGAACAGCGTCAGCTTGCCGGACGGATCGGTGTAGCCGGCGAGCGCAGAGATCCGCCCGCTCATGGCCGCGGCGCCGATGTTTCGTGCGCCAAGGCCCGAGACGACGCCTGCGTCGAACGCGGGCGGACTTGGGGAAGCAGGGGCGGCATTGGCAGCAGCTTCCGCGGAGCTCGCCGTGATCGAGAGTAGAGCCGCTGCTAGCGCTGAAGATTTCATATACAAGAGGTACTCGCTGGTGTCACTTCGCGGGCGTTGCCCCGCTGAGTGCCACGGGAAAATGGAGAATGGCATCGTCGATCGTTACGTTCGCTTCGGCAGTGTCGAACTGTACTTTCTGCCGATCGGTGGAGCCTTGCGGCCCCGACTCCTGGGCGAAAGGCAGGTACACTCCGTTGACCTTCTCGTAGTCGCCGTAATCCGTCACCGTTTCGTTTGGCACACCGTGCTCGATCCGGCGGCTCAAGGTGCGGATTTCAAGAAAGTAGTCGGGATCGAGAAAGACGAAGACAATATCGCCATTCGGCCGCGTCACGCGCAATTTATGGGCTTGGGTGCCGTCCACATCCTCGGTGCCCAGATAGTCGAGCTTGTAGCCCTTCTCCTTGTAGTCGACGAGCGTCCCGAGGATGTCTGCGGCATCCTCGCCCATACCTTTTGCGTCGTCGGCCGACAGCTTCTCCGGGTCTTTGCGGCCCTGGAACGGATTGATCTGCCAGGCCTGCGAGCCGTCGAACGCCTGCACTTGCGTGAGGCCTTGCAGTTGGGCCTCGTAGCGAATCGACTGCGGACGCTTGACGAGGGCTACATAGCGGAGCTCGATCATCCCGCCGTTGACGAGCAGCTTCCCAGAGAGTCGCAGCGTCTGGATCGCGTGAAGTTTTTCGATGCCGCCTCGAGCCTCGACGTTCTTCACGACCAGATCTTCGGCGGTCAGTCCCAGCGCTATCGGGGCTGCGAGCAGCATGAGGGCGGCGGCGAGTACTCGCAGCCGTGAGTGGCGGATGAGTATCGGCTCCATGGCTATTGAGTGCTCCGCGGTCAATCCAACGGTCCTTTTGTCAGTCTTGTGAGGCGCGCTTGATCGCTTTTTCAGCCTACCATATAGCTACGCTTCGGCGCTTTGGCCTTTCCCTAAATTTCCTGACACCGAGGTGGGGTGGGGATGATGACCTCGGAGGTATCAGATGGGAAGGCGTTTCAGTCAGGACTACATTGCCCACCATTTAATGCTTTATTTTTAATAGCTTGTGCAACATCGAAGCTTCTCCACCAAATTCCGGCTCGGCAAGGACGAACTCTTCGCCAACGAAAAGCAGGAGAGCCGCATCTCGATGGAGGATTATGTCATCGCGCTAGTGAATGAGCTCGAAAAACCCGAGCATCGCAAGCAGCGGTTTTCGGTCGGATACTAATCGATCGGCTCATACCACGGGTGATAGGAGAACGCAGATGAAAAAGATTATCCGCATCCAGGGTGCCCCGAAGCCCCACTGGGTGGGCGACGGTTTTCCCGTCCGTTCGATGTTCTCCTATGACGCGGACACGAACGCTCTCAGTCCCTTCTTGTTACTCGACTATGCGGGGCCGGCGCAATTTGCACCGGCATCTCGCCCGCGCGGGGTCGGCGAGCATCCGCATCGGGGCTTTGAAACCGTCACCATCGTTTACGAGGGTGAAGTGGAACATCGCGATTCCAGCGGTGGCGGCGGCAAGATCGGACCGGGGGACGTACAATGGATGACGGCAGCTTCCGGAATTCTGCATGACGAATTCCACTCGCACGAGTTCACTCGGACGGGTGGTATTTTGGAAATGGTGCAGTTATGGGTCAACTTGCCGGCCAAAGACAAGATGGCGGCGCCGCGATACCAGAGTCTGCGCAGCGCGGCGATCCCCTCGATTGATCTGCCCGCCGGTGCCGGTCGAGTGCGTGTGATCGCGGGCGATTACCGCGGCAACCGCGGACCGGCCCACACTTTTACTCCCATCGATGTCTGGGACATGCGGCTCAACGGCGGGCATCGCGCTGAATTTTCGGTCGCCGAGGGCCGCACGCTCGCCCTCGTTGTGCTCAAGGGCACCGTGTTCGTGAACGATAGTCAAGTCGCGCGCGAAGCCCAGTTGGTGCTGCTCGATCGCCGTGGCCGCGAGGTGACCGTCGAGGCTAACAGTGATGCGGCCATCTTGGTGCTCAGCGGCGAGCCCATCGATGAGCCAGTCGTCGGATACGGGCCGTTTGTAATGAATAGCGAGTCGGAAATCCGTCAGGCGATCGCCGATTTCAACAGCGGTCGCTTCGCTCAGAGTCTCGAGACCGGGTGAGTAGCATATCCGCCAATTTCATCAAAGGAGAGACAGAATGGGCCTACTCGTAGAGGGCCAGTGGCGGGACCAGTGGTATGACACCGCCTCATCCGGGGGGGATTCGTGCGCAAGGACAGTACGTTTCGCGAATGGGTGATTGCCGAGGAAGATCTCAAGGAAAGGGGAGGATCGCGCTCCAACCAACTCAGGGTAGCTATCCGCGCTTACGCGAACTGTCGTCATGCAACAAGGTGGGCGCCAACGGGATCGGTAGGCTTTCATTCAACGGACGTCGAGTAACAGGGTCGTTCGCCGGCTGGTTATCTGTGACATTCCCGGAGGTTTCACCAGCCGTCGGTGACGAACCTGGCGTGAATGGCGCGACAAAAGATGAGATCGGTGAGGGACTGTCTGAGTCTGGGTTGCGACTCTGACCGAGAAAACACGCATTGCTGGGGCGGGCGTTTGGCTGGCGTGGAGTGTTCATCGTCACCTCGGATTTAAGGTCCGCGGAATTGCGGAGGATACAACCGCTCGCGTCGTATCGACGCTAACAATTCTGCAGTCCGATGTCCGTACGCTGCCGCACGTAAGCCCAACCTCGACTCGCTCGCCAGGATCTCAGCGAAACCATCGAATGGGGATTGCAAAACTGTCCCAATGCTGGGTGCGCCAGCGAACCGACGCGAGGACTCGCTTCAGGTCTACTTGCTGGGTAAGCCCATATCGGGCTGACCGACTTGGGGTCGGCAATCGGCTCCCGGAAAGGCCTTTTACCACAATAGGGCGCCTACGAAACTTGGTCAGCGCTTGCCTCGTGCGGGAGGGTGACTGTGCGATGAAGGCACGCGTCCACGCAATAAGCAATGCAACGATCGCGAACAGCGCTCCGACCGGCGCCGTCCATTTTCGGCTGACGAACGTTTCCTACGCGCGGATCGGCAACCACCAGAGACGGTCGACGCAGGTGCCGCGGCGCTTGATCAATTCCCGTAGTTGGCAAAGGAGATTTTGGTGCTCGAATACTCAATCCTGAAGCCGGAAGGTATTTTGCTGCTTACACCTACGGCGCCCCTGAGCAGGGGCGATTTTGCTGGCCTTGGCGCTCTTGTCGACGGCTACCTTGCAAACCACACCAGCCTTCACGGCGTACTGGTGCACAGCGAATCGTTCCCGGGTTGGGACAGCTTCGCGAGTTTTACGGCACACGTTCGCTTCCTGCGCGACCATGAACGAAAACTCGATCGGGTGGCTATAGTGACCGATAGTCCTATTGCAGGCGCCGCCGAGGCCCTCGCCCAGCTGTTCATCTCGGCCGACATCCGGCACTTCGCTTTCGTGGACTACAAGTCCGCTCTAGCCTGGTTGAAGGCCCCACGGGACCACCAAGATGGATTTGAGCACGACGTCTCCCGCGCGGGTCACACCACGACTTCTCCCGAGTGAGCAGCGGCGCAGGGAATCCCTTGCCGTCGAGTCGTGCCGATCATCTGCCTGTTCTTTGTCGCGAGGGCCATTTTTTTGCTATGAATTTCCCTTAACCTGCGATTTGTCACCTTGGGTGTAAAGCAGATTAGAAAGAACGGCAGATTCACAGTGCCCGCTCGCATCAGGCGGTCTCTCAGGCAGGATCTCCCAAGTAAATTCACCGTCACCCACATTTCGGGGTTCGAAGAGGGTGAGAGAATTGAAGGCCATGCGGCACGCGGACCAGAAATTATCTTTGCGCGCGGCCGTGGGCCAATCTTCACAGCGGGTCTGGCCGGTAAGCGAGAAGTCTGTTTGCAGTGCTATGCAGGCCCGATGTCATTTGTCGATCGCGGTTAGCACGTGGATTTGCCGTCCGTTTTGCAGTTGATCGTGCACAAAATCTGTCGCTCAGTATTGACCAGAATTCGTGGCGATCGGCGCCGAGTAGTCGGGCGTTAGCTCGTCGGAATCAATTTCACGTACGTGCGGAAACGTACGGACATCGCATTGCTAAACGATTAGTGTTTCTGGCCTAGTCGATCCATTGCTCCGCTATTCCGCCGCCGGTGGAAACTGAGGTCACCATGAATGCTACACTTAACACGCCTCGCGCCATGGGAGGTAATTTATGAACGCCCTAACCCAGGTTGCGGGCAATACAGTCGCTCTAGTCCCAAAGGTGAAAGCCGCAAAGGCGGTCTTCGCGCTGCCACCGCTGCCGTACGCCGAAAGCGCGCTCGAGCCAGTCATCTCGACGAAGACGCTTCAGCTTCATTACGGCAAGCACCACAGGGGATATGTCGACACCCTGAACCAACTTGTCGCCGGCACACCGTTCGCGGGCATGTCGCTCAAGCAGATCGTTCTTGCCACAGCGGGGGAACCCGAGCACGCCCCGATCTTCCACAACGCCGCACAGGCCTGGAACCACGCGTTCTATTGGCGCAGTTTGAGCCCAAAAGGCGGCGGCGTCCCGCCGGCCGTCCTGAATGCGCGCATTGATTCGACATTTGGCGATCTCGAAGCGCTCAAGGAGGAACTCGGCAACGCAGCGACAACGCAGTTCGGGTCCGGCTGGGCCTGGCTGGTGCTCGATGGCGACAAGTTAACAGTTGTGAAGACGGACAATGCCGAGAATCCTCTCACCGCGCATATGAAACCGTTGCTTGTGATCGACGTGTGGGAGCATGCCTACTATCTTGACTTCCAGAACAGGCGCGCGGACTACGTGAAGGAGGTCATCGACAAGCTCATCAACTGGGAGTTTGCGGCCGAGAATCTCGGCGCAGCGCGATTATCCGCCTGAGCACCGTTGCCTTACGGGCCGGCGCGATTTCGCGGCCGCCCGTAGGCCGCGTTATTTGCAAGATCTAGGTCCGCAACTATTTTGTCACTACACAACACGGGCATTGTGCCCACAATGGACATCACATGAAGCATGAAAACAAGAGTAAGACACCGGGCCTGAGCGACATACAGACGTTGCGCCAACGAGCCCGTCAGCACGTGGAGAAAGGGGCCATCACCCCGAGCTACGCGGCGGATCGTGAAACAGTTCTGCGCCTTCTCAACGAAGCGCTGGCAACCGAGTTGGTCTGCACACTTCGCTACCGGCGGCATTTCTATATGGCGGACGGATTGCAGGCGGAGGCCGTCAAGCAGGAGTTCCTCGAGCACGCGGAGGAGGAGCAGCGGCATGCCGATCAGCTGGCACGAAGGATCGTCCAGCTAGATGGCATGCCGAACTTTGACCCGCATGGCCTCGCCGAGCGAAGTCACGCCGAGTACGTCGAGTGCAACTCTTTGGACGAGATGATTCGGGAAAATCTCGTCGCCGAACGGGTGGCAATCGAATCCTACAAAGAAATGATCAGCTATCTAGGTCATGACGATCCGACAACGAAGCGGTTGCTCGAGTCGATCCTGGCGAAGGAAGAAGAGCACGCTGAGGACTTGTCCAGCATGCTGCGCGTCGTTGCGCCACGGCCCCCCCTTAAGGCCGTCTCCGCTTAACACGCACGATCAATTTGGGAGTTCATATGATTACCGCATATGCCGAAGGATTCACCGCCCATCCCACGAGTGGTACCCAAGATGATGACGACGACCGCGACGATGAGCACGCGGGTGAAAATGAGGCGCCGATTCGAGAGGCCGACGATCAAACCGAGGCTCCCGAGGAATTTGAAGTCGATGACGAGGATGAATTGGGTCATGCGGAGGATAACGACGAGGATGAGGAGACGGACGAAGAGTAGCGCGGGAGCGCGCGCCGCGACGCGCATCCCAAGCGGCATGGATTCGCTTTTCCAGAAGGTCAGCTAATCCGATTTGGGCTTCGCTGAAATCCCCGACGGTTGAAGGCAATCCGGCTATATCCGCGTTCGGCCGATCTGATGCATGCACCATGGCAAAAAGACCGTTTTTGTACGCAATGACCATATGAATCGTGAAACATTCCCCATCGATTTGAACGCGCTCGAACCGGTTAAACTCAATCCTTTGGTCGCGCTCCTCACGGAGGCTCAGAAGGCTTCGCTCAAGCACAATATCCAGTTGTGCCGCGATACGATCGTCTTTTTTACAGCGCTCGCTGGCGCAAAAGGCTTATCTGGTCACACCGGCGGCGCGTACGACACGGTGCCCGAGGTTATGATCCTTCGCGCGTTCATCGCGAATGGCACGCCCATTGTTCCTGTGTTCTACGATGAGGCGGGACACCGCGTCGCGACGCAATATTTGTTGAGCGTATTGAACGGAGCCATGCCGGCCGAAAGACTGCTGAATTATCGCGAATTCGATAGCGGGCTGCCGGGACATCCGGAAAAACATCTCACGCCGGGCATTGCATTCAGCTCCGGGCGCTTGGGTCACCTGTGGGCCTTCTGTAATGGCGTCGCCCTCGCAAATCCGGGCAAGGCCATCATTCTCCTCGGCTCCGATGGCAGCCAGATGGAAGGCGACAACGCGGAGGCCGCTCGCTTGATGGTGGGCAAGAACCTCAATGTCAAAGTGATGATCGATGACAATAACGTGACCATCGCCGGCCATCCACAAGAGTACATGGTTGGCTATGACTTAAGCCGCACCCTCTCAGGCTACGGCCTTACCACCGAAACCACGATGGGCGAGGATCTCGATGCGCTGTATATCGATCTTTGCCGTATGTTTCGCGACGAGAATCCCCACGCGCTGGTAATCAAGCGTCCAATGGCGCCAGGTATTGAGGGTGTCGAGGGCAGCCCTGAGGCGCATGAAGTCGTTAAGACAGATATCGCGATTCGATATCTACACAAACGCGGTGGCTATGGTGAGGCCATCAAAATGCTCAAAGCGGCCAAACCCTATAAGAGTCCGCTCAAATATCGCGGGTCGAGTGGGGTCGGCAAAAATCGCGACGATTTTGGAAAGATAATCAATGAATTGCTCGACGGAATGAGCTTGGAGCAGCGCCTCGCGAGCGTTCGGGTGTTCGACAACGATCTTGAGGGGTCGTGTGGTCTTCAACACATCCGTAAGAAACACCCCGAGATCTTTGTCCGCGGCGGCATCATGGAGCGGGGCAACTTCTCGGCGGCGGCGGGTTTTGGCTCTGCAGCAGGCAAGCAAGGAATATTCGGCACGTTCAGCGCGTTTCTTGAAATGTGCATCAGCGAAATTACGATGGCCCGCCTTAACTTCTCCAACGTGCTCGCACATTTTAGCCACAGCGGCGTGGATGACATGGGCGACAACACTTGTCACTTCGGGATAAACAGCATGTACGCCGACGGTGGCGTGACCCCAGGTCATTCGCAGGATATGACCCGTCTCTACTTCCCGGTCGATCAGCATCAGTTCGCTGCCTGCGTCAAGCGCATCTATGGGGACCCCGGATTGCGCTTCGTGTTCAGTACGCGAGCCCCTGTGCCTGACATCCTCGATATCGAGGGTAAACCGCTCTACGAGGGGCGTCCATTCGATTCGGGCAAAGATTATATCGTTCGCGAGGCGCCTGAGGGCGGTGGGTACGTAGTAGCGACCGGTGAGACCGTCTACCGAGCGCTTGATGCGGTGATCTCGCTGCAGGAGCAAGGACTCAAAGTCGGTCTTATCAACAAACCGTCTCTAAACGTCGTCGACGGCGACATGATGAGAAAGCTATCGATTGTTCCTTTCGTGCTCGTCGCCGAAGGTTGGAATGTTAAAACCGGACTCGGAAGCCGCTTCGGCAGCTATCTGCTGCAATCGGGCTTCAAAGGGAAATATAACCACGTCGGCACCAATAAGGAAGGTAGCGGCGGCCAATGGCAGCAGATGGGATATCAAGGACTAGATTCTCATGGGATTGCAACGGCGATAAAAGCATTGTTGTAGATCGACGCGTGGTCGGCATATCCCGCCGTTGCTTCGCCAATCCGTTCTAAAGTCACGGCGGCAAACGGCGTGCCCACGACCAGTCGATCTGACGCGCTATTTAGTCCGATCCAACGGTTTAGTCAGAGATTGGTTTCAGTGAGTCCATTTTTCCAGTGCCAATTGTGGTGGTGGTGGTAGCCGCCACCACCGCGGTCGTATCTGCGTAGTCGAACGATGAGCGGACTTATCCATGTTCTTCGGATCATCGCAATAATGATGATCCTGATTCGGGTCATTCAAGGTCGCCGCTCCTAGGCGGGCCTTGAAGGGGAAGCTGCTTAAGGGGGCTGGATTCATGGCAAACCACGTTTCTGTGTGCGGTATCGTACGTACACGGTGATCCTTTCATGATCCAATGCCGCGTTGTAACCAGGAGGCAAGGTGATTCCTGTCGACTTCGTCGACGAGAGAGTCTCTTGATTACGGTCAGCACCGATTTCAAATAATTCCTTTGGAGTATCGTTATGCACATAAAATCATCAATGGCCGCCGCGGGATTGGCTATCCTAGGCCTTCTCGCCAGCACGGCCAGTGTCGCCCTCACCCCGACAGAGATTGACGCAAGTGCTGACCGGGCGCTGAAGGACTTCTATACGCTCAACCCGACGAACCAGGATCTGGCCGGCAAGGCCGTCGGAATCTTGATCTTCGGCAAGGTGACGAAGGCGGGCGTCGGCGTCGCAGGTGAATATGGGGAAGGCGTTCTGCGCGTCCAGGGCCGCACCGTCGACTACTACAAACTCATGTCAGGCTCCGTTGGGCTCACGCTGGGAGTGGCGAAGCACCGAGAAATCATCATGTTCATGACTCAAAGTGCGCTCGATAAATTTACCAAGAGCGCGGGTTGGTCTGCCGGTGGGGACACGGCCATCGCAGTCGTGTCGCAGGGTGCCGGGGGCACATACGATAGCGCCACCTTGGGCAAGCCGATCCTCGGATTTGTCTTCAGTGAGAAGGGTCTGATCGGAGATTTATCGCTCGAAGGCACTAAGATCTCAAAGATCAAGGAATGACACTCCTCGCCGGGGCGCCGCGATGGGCCCCCGGCGGCGGTGGTTCACTCATCAAGCACGCACTCGTTGGGTTATTCAGGCGTCGCCGGATATTGTGAGGCATTCAATTGGGAACTGAGATCGAGCGTAAGTTCTCCGTCGTGAGCGACGCGTGGCGATCGTTGGGCACTCCCATCCACATCGTTCAAGGGTACCTGAGTCGAGATAAGGAACGCATCGTGCGGTTGCGTACATCGGGCGGCAAGGGGCTAATTACGCTCAAGGGCATCTCTCGAGGCGCCGTTCGAACCGAGTTCGAGTATGAAATTCCAGTAGATGACGCCAAACAAATGCTATGCGAGCTGTGCTTGCAGCCCCTCATCGACAAGACCAGGTATTACGTGCCGCATAAGGAATTGGTCTGGCATGTAGATGAGTTTCACTCTCCGCGGCCCGGCCTCGTCATTGCCGAGATAGAGATTCCATCAGTGGGTTACCCGCTTGAGCGACCGAGCTGGATCGGCGATGAGGTGACCGGCGATCCGAGCTACTACAATCGAAACATGATTTAGGTCCGGTGGCACCGCGCATTTCGATGAGTTAAGCACGCTGGCGTACAGACGAGTGGCTGACTCGGCGATATCGTAAAAATCGAGTGCCGTACTACCAAGCCTCCCGCAACATCGCGGCAGCCAGGACCTCGATTTTTACGTGAATTTTTTGCTCGAAATCAACTGTACCGCTGCGGGGTGCCGTTGCGCTCGAGATGGCCTTGCAACGGGCGAATTCGGTACCCCGACTGGCGCTTATCAACAGTCTAGCAACCTATCGAATCGATCACTGGCGCAAATGGCTTGAAGCCAGAGGGTCCAGTGCATTGGTGTCATTGTGCGGAATGAGGTTTGCCGGCCGGCTCTTCGCAGCTCGCTTGTTTCCGCATCCCTGGCAGCGGTCGATTCGCGAGCGCGCCGCAAGAGTCATCGGCGCGGCCGCGGCTCGGTCCTATCTGGGTCTCATGAAGGCGTTGGAGAATTGGTCAGCAACCGATCGCCTCGGTGGGTTGACGAGCCGCATTATGATGATCGCGGCCGAACACGACTTCGTGCCGCTCGCGGATACGCAATTACTCGCATCATGTTTGCGAGCCAATCTCATCATGATCCGCGGCTCGCATCACGGCACGCCATTCGATTCGGTCAAGGCGACGAACGCTAACTTGCTCGCTCTGTTAACGGCCCAACCGCCGCCCTCCGCCGCTCGGTGGGCCTGTGATGAGCCCAAGCACGTGCAGTCTCTGGCGTTTGACGGCAGCCTTGCCGAAGAGCACGCCCTCGGTGCTTGAGATTTGGGGACTGCGAGCCGCTAACGCGCGCAAGGGTTACTGAGTCTGAAAACAGGCGCCGAATATTGATCACTTTTTTGGGGCTGCCGGCGTTGTGATTCAATGCGTTCCAGTGCCCGCCGGCGTCCAACTGCGCCGACTTCCGAGTCGCGGCTTTAGTAACCGCCGAAAATCTCTTGCACTTGCCAGTCTCGAACAAGGCTGTTGTATCGCAGTCGGATCCCGGCGCGTAAAGCACACCAGTCCTTCGGTCAGGTCAAATTGTCTTAAAAATTGATCTGCCAAAGCGTGTCAATTCTGATCCCCCGAATTAGCGGTCAGGTGCACCGCGTCTAAGTTCAACTTCTTTCGGGCAGTTTGAACGTCCGACGCCGACACCGCCGCCGCGTGATTGTCCCAGCTGTTGCGAATGAAGGTCGAGACGTCGGCGACTTCTTGATCGCTAAGCTTCCACGCGAAGCTCGGCATGGTCAGGGCCGAGGGGTACGTCGCGCTTATGCCGATGCGCCCGCCGGCGAGAATCAAGTGCTCAAGCCCGATCGGATCTGCCTGCTGCAGCATGGCATTGCGTCCCAAGGGCGGAAAATACCTGGGTTGACCCACCCCGTTTTCCAGGTGGCAGGATGCACAAGCGTCAGAGTAAATCGCAGCGCCGCGGCGCATCGCACCCGGATCCGGGTTGGCGTGCGCGACGCTGGGGCTCGCTGCTTGGCTCTTCAAATAAACAGCCACCGCGTGGCGATCCGCATCGCTCATGAGCGAGGTGGAATACGTAATGACATCAGCCATAGCGCCGCCGGCACCCGCGTGCTTGTTGCGACCGTATCGAAGATATTCGGCCACATCGTCGATGCTCCAGGCACCAAGACCTGTGCGATCGTTGGCCGTCAGGTCCGCCGCCACCCAGTTATCGACGATGCCGCCTTGGAAGTCGCGGCCGGACTTGTCTGCTCCGAGCGCGTTCTTCGGCGTATGGCAGCCGCCGCAATGACCCAAGCCGTTGACGAGATAGGCGCCGCGATTCCATTCGGGCGACTGGCTGGCGTCCGTCTTAAAGTGATGGGAGTTCAGGTAAAGAAGATTCCAACCCTTCACCGTGAAACGAAACGCCAATGGGAACATCAAGTCGTTTTTGGGCGGTGTGTAGTTGACCGCCGGCGTGGTTTTCAAAAAAGCGAGGATCGCATCGGTATCTTCACGGCTGACAAGTCTGAACCAGGGATAGGGAAATGCCGGGTAGAGATTTTTCCCCTCATCGTCGATTCCGTCGTGCATGGCGCGGTAGAACTGATCGGCAGTCCAATTGCCGATTCCAGTCTCTTTATCTGAGGTGATATTAGGGGTGTAGATAACACCAAATGGCGTCTTAAGTCCCAGCCCTCCGGCCAAGGGCTCGCCTCCGTCGCGCAAGTGGCAGGACATGCAATCGCCCGCCGCCACAAGATATTGTCCACGACGCAGCTGTGCGGCGTTTGGCGAGTCGGGAATCGGGTCCGCGAGAAGTTGTATCGGAATGATTCCGGAAACAGGATGTGCGGGCAGCGTCGCGGGGACTTGGCTCATTGCGATGCGCGCCAGTCCTAGGATGGCAATGCCCGCGACGCCGAGAACCGTCGTGCGCATGTGTATAAAGCGATTCATGGCTACCCCTGTACCAGAGGACCGGGACTCTTTAGATAACGCGCTCTAATCTCATGGGCGGCCTGATAGGCGAGCGCCGCCACAGTGCCGGTCGGGTTGTAGCCCGCATTCTGCGGGAACGCGCCGGCACCCATGGAGAACACATTCGGCACGTCCCATGATTGCAGATACTTATTAACGACACTGTTCTTCGGGTTTTCGCCCATGATGGCGCCGCCGGTATTGTGCGTGGTCTGGTAGGGTACGACGCTGAAGGAGCCGGTGCGACGATTCAATTTGATCTCCCGCGGATTCATGGCTCGGGCTACCTCGGCCGCGCGGTCGGTGAGGTAGTCGGACATTTTGTGTTCGTTCTCGGTGAAATCGAACGTCATGCGCAGCATCGGACGACCGTGGATGTCCCGATACGTGGGATCCAGATCCAAGTAGTTGCCGCGGTGGCTCATGCAGGAGCCGTGAACGCTGATGGAGAATGAGCGCAGATAGTTCTTTGCGGCCGCATGCTTCCACTCCAGGCCCCAGGCCGGCGTGCCCGTGGGCGTGTAAATCATTTCAATCGGGCGGCCGCCGGTGACCATTCCGGCAATGTAGGCGCCGCCGATGAAACCTAAACCTCCATGATCGAAATTATCCCCATTGAAATCATCGATGACGGTTGCTAAGGCCCCGGCGCCGATAAACGGGTTCAAGATCTTGTCATCGAAGAAGACATTCACCGACGACATGGTTTGATAAGCGTAGTTCTTGCCGACTACACCTTCGCCGGTCGTTGGGTCGTAGGGTTTGCCGATGCCGGATAAGAGTAGCAGGCGCACGTTCTGCAATATGTAGGCAGACAAAATCACCATTTCCGCGGGCTGGAAGAATTCCTCGCCCGCACTGTTCACATAGGTGACGCCGGTTGCTCGCTTGCGGTCAGACGAAAGCTCCACCCGCAACACTTCGCATTCGGTCTTTAAGGTGAAGTTTCCCTTTGTCATCAGGGAAGGAAGAATCGTGGTTTGCGGGCTCGCCTTGGAGTAGTTGCCGCAGCCGAATTTCTCGCAGAATCCGCAGTAGGTGCATGCACCCATCTGGGCGCCCAGCGGGTTGGTATAGGCTTGGGAGAGATTACCGGTGGGATGCGGGAAAGGATGGCGCCCTAGTTCGGCGGCCGCCCTGCCGAACAGGGTCGGCGCGTAGGTTTGGATCATCGGCGGCGTCGGATATTCATTCGATCGAGGCCCTTCGAAGGGATTTCCGCCAGGCTGGATTACCCCTTTTAGGTTTCCAGCCTTGCCGCTCGTGCCGCACAGCTTGTCGAATTGATCGTAGAAGGGTTCCAGTTCATCGTACGTGGTCCCCCAGTCCTGAACGGTGAGATCGTAGTCCGATACGGCTTTCTTGCCATAGCGCTGTTGGTTGTGGCTCTTGGTCTGAAAGTCTGAGGACAAGAACCGCCAGATCTGACCGTTCCAGTGCACGCCGCCGCTGCCCACCCCGGTGCCCAGCAAAAATGCGCCCAGGTGGCGCATGGGCAGCGCCTCTTGATTCACATTGTTGCGGACCGTCAATGTATCGTCGGCGACGTTTTGAAACAAATGATGGCGCCACATGTAGCGCAGCTCATCCTGCGCAAACCCGGTCGCGAAATCCGTTGAAGTGTCGCGCCACGGTCCGCGCTCCAACGCCAGCACGTTAAGGCCCGCTTCGCAGAGTTCCTGGCCCATGATGGCGCCGGTCCACCCGAAGCCGACCAGTACGGCATCGACGGGTTTGAGAGTTGTTGCCATGGCTAAGTCTCCGTCCAGCCGGGACGGCCTTTGAAGCCCACAGTCGGGTAGGGCACCCGTTCTCCGTGGCGGGGCACCCATTCTTTGTAATCGTAGTGGGCGCCAGGAAAGCCAATCATTTTCCAGGCGCCCATGTCTTTGTTGCCGCCGTAGATTGGGTCGGAGAAATATCCCTCTTTGGTGTTCTGCAGGAGCATGGCGAAGAAGTCTTTACTGTCGACACCGTCATCGAGTTTGATTTCTCCGCTCTCCAGCCCCTTCAACACCTTGTCCTGATCTTCGGCCGCGAGCTTGCTGAACCCCGCGCTACCGAAATTCGCGCCAACATGCTTGTCGATCGCCGCCATGGCCGCGCGGTACAGTTGGGAGGGGCTGAACCGGGTTTGATAGCCTTGTTCCGGCGTGCCCTTGGGCCACGGACCGCCTAGATAGTAGTGATCGCCGTGCCCGAACCGCCCAGCCAGCTGTCGGTCCAGAAAGAAGGGGACGTTCGCCTCGACAGCCCCGGGACCGACCGGATCGTTCGGAATCAAGCGCCCCACCGCGGCCTCAATGAAGGCGACCTCCTGTGGTGTGAAAAAGGCGTATCGGGATCCTGATACACCGGGCGGCGCGTCCGCAGTCCCTTCTTGCCATGGAACAGCGCCCCGAAATGTTTGCGGTGTACCGCCAAGCTCGCCGTCATGGATGGCCGCCGCTGCCACACCGCCGAGTCCCACCACAGCGCTTCCGATCAGCAATCGACGACGGACTAGGTTCACCTCGACCGTAGGAGCGACCGGAACGCAATCAGGCGGATTGCCTAAAGGTTGGCGTACTTCGTGGTCGGTGATTTTTTGCGCCAGAGACCTGGATTCCAGATCTGGTCTTTGAGCGCTGAACTTGTCCTGCGACGACATGATGATCTCCTTCGGATATGTTTTCGACGCACCGGCCGTGTCCACACGATTGAGCCTCGCCTGCGTTCCTCCACGCAAAGCTCAAAAGACCTGGCTTCTTTGGACCCAAATCTCAACCAATGTTAAGTAGTCATTTACGACCTTTGAGAAAAACCATCAAAATATTAAATGATTGCAGTAGGCGATGCGTTTCTTTTAATCAATTGATCCTAGGTTCGATCCCTATTGATGTTACCGTACTCAGGCGTCGCTGCACCGACCGTGCGTCGGTGGAGGCGTCCAGCAAGGCGGGCCGATCAGTCCTTCGGTAGGTACGGCAGTAGTCGATCGTATTCGCTCTTGACGACTTGGTAGCATTCACAGGATCGAGCCTCGAGTCCACTGCGATCGAGCACGGTGATGCGTCCGCGCTGGTAATGAATCAGCCCTGCCTTCTGCAGCTTCCCGGCCGCCTCGGTGACGCCCTCGCGGCGGACGCCGAGCATGTTGGCGATCAGCTCCTGCGTCATGGACAGGTCATTGGACCTCAGCCTATCGAGGCTCAGCAGCAGCCAACGACATAGCTGCTGATCTACCGAATGGTGGCGATTGCACACGGCCGTCTGCGCCATCTGGGTTATCAAGGCCTGTGTGTAGCGGAGCATCAGGTGCAGGAACGAGCCGAAGCGGGCGAATTCCTCATCCAACCACTGGGCCTTGAGCTGAAAGGCCAAGCCCGCGCTCTGCACGACGGCGCGGCTGGTGGTGCTCTCACCGCCCATGAACAGCGAGATGCCGAGAATACCCTCGTTCCCGACAATCGCAATTTCCGCCGACGCTCCGTCCTCCATGACGTAGAGCAGGGAAATGATCGTGCTCGCTGGAAAATAGACGTAGGGCAGACGCTCGCCGGGTTCGTACAAGACCTCGCCGAGCTTGAGTTCTCTCAGCTCCAGGTGCGGACGGAGGCGCTCATAAACGTCATCTGGGAGCGTCTCGAGCAGATGGTTCCGATGGGGACCCGACAAACCCGACGCCTGTGCAGCGAACGTGTCCCTGGGGCGCACAGTAGACATCGTCTTAATGCTATTTCCGCTCCTTAGCGGATACGGCCGCAGCAGTATAGTCCCACGGGCAACAGCCTAACCGGGATTTGCGACCCGCAATCGCCTTGTGCGTTGCCCCACCAACCCGATGGAGATTGTTCATGGACGCACACCTCCGAGGTCATCGACTCGCGGATTGTTGGAACCTTCGGCCAGGCGGTTGTCACCCCAGCCACACATTGTCGGCCGCAAAGTCCCAGAAGTCCTAACTGCATGGGACCAGTGCGACGCAAACCTTCGTGCATGCTAGGTGAGCGGTAGCGTGACATTGCTTGGTGTCACAGCCGCGTCGCTGCCTTGGTCTGGGCGCTCAGCGTACCCATCAGTCGCCTCGGTTCTGCAGGGCTGTGCAGAGCCCGGGATTTCAGGGGGTCCTTATTGCCGAGGGCGATCTCCTTGAGGACCGAACTCCCGGAGTCGCGGTAGGAAATCCTTGCGCCGGCGCGGGGCAGAGAGTGTGACGTTCGACCGGGCAGTTCCTCAAGTTTCATGCGGACGTTGGGTTCACGGGGTGCGTACATCGTAACCTCGGAGTCTATGCAAGAGGATGGTTCATCGACGGGGCGACTCTCCTGGAGTGCTTTCGACGTCGGCTCGGCTCCAGGATGTGGCGAAGCGGATGTGGTGTTCGAAGTGCGGGAAGAAGCAATGTACGGCACGAGCGGTGCTGGCGAAGACGCCGCGAGGGTAGGCGTTACCTAGATAAAATCGCCATGAATCATCACCCTCATCGAAGCGAGTAAACTCGATACATGCACGAGCGGCGTCAGATCAAGTCCACATTGATAAACAGCAATTACCTGCTAAAGAGTCAGTCATGAAAAGAACAAAAATAAGGTGGCTGGGCAAACCGCAGGAGCACGACTATCCAGCCGCTCAGTCATATTTAGGCCTGCTCCTTCAACCGAGGGTCGCCAACCAACTTGTTGAGAAATTAAAGCGTGCAAGAATCATTGAATTTGCCGCCAAAGACATTTTCCGGGCCTCGACAATGCCGCTGCTTGGTAGCAGCGATAGCCATGTGGAAAAATATCGGCAACTCATCATTCTAAAGGAGCCGCTGTCTCCGCTTTTGCTCTGTAGGGACGCCGCACATGGCAAGCTAATTATCGCGGACGGATATCATCGCCTTTGCGCCGTATACACCTTCGATGAAGACAGCATGATTCCTTGCCAAATTATCTGATCGGATTGGTCAGTTGAGTCTCGGTGTTGTCGGGTCAGACGCAGCAGGGTGGCTCGGCGATGCCGGGAATGGTTTGGTGTGTCGATAAATATCGCTAGGCGAGCTCAACGGATCGATCCAGTGGTGGCACTATAATTGCAAATGAAATCGCATCATTCAATCGCGCTAATTTGACGTAACTTTCTCCAAGAGACTTCTACGCGCGCGGAGCGGTTCGACGACATCGTCAAGAAGATTTGGCGATGAAGGGACATTTTGGCAAACCCAGACCCACGGGATCATCTGTGATCGGCGCTGGTGTCACAAACTAGGTCGTCGCTCTAATTTGCGAAAATGCAAATACACGGGAATCCGTCGCGTGTTACACATTGATTGCAAGGCCCAACCAACTACTGACCGCTGTAGATGCCTTTATTGTCATAATCCGAGAAGTGCGGTGCACACAGCGCATACTCGCGCCCTTAGCCGCAATACGAGCTGAGTTGGCCGGTGAATTCTCGCTGGCTATGCGTCGAGGATTTATTTATGAATCAATCGAAGAACGTTCGTGGTAGCGAACATGTAAGCACCAACCACACGGCACCCACGCTGAGCGACAGCGCGGTGATTGCGGTCCTGAAATCGGCGCAATCCCTGAGGGCCGTCTCCACGAGTCTTGACCCGGACGTTCGACGCCAGCTGGTGGCGGCGGAGGCGTATTTCCTCGCCGAGCGGCGCGGATTTGCGGCGGGTCATGAACTCGAGGATTGGGTAGCCGCGGAAGCGGCGGTGGACTCACGACGGCAGGAGATGCAAGCCGCTTAACATAGCAGATACAATTCGCCGCGCGGGACAAACCGGACCGCTGGCCAAGCGACAGTGGGGGAAATATCGACACCAGGCGGACGCCGCGGCGGCGGGCACAGCGAAGACGATGAGGAAGATCGGCGCCTCGTCCTTGATCGAATAACCCGCTTTGCAGACTCCCATCCGCAGATTAATGCCGGCGCCAATCAACCAAATTGGTAGAAATGCCAGTGCCGCGGTGGCTATTGCTGCGGACGAGCGTCTGCTCGCTCTGCTGGCGCCAGGGTCATGACGCTAGCCGAAATGAACTAGCATGCGTATTCTGGTTGCTTAGTGCTGGGGACTCGGTGCTGGGGACTCGCGCGGAGGGCTGGATGAGCTTGACGATGCTTGGCGATCTGACCCGCCGGATTGATCGGCGGCGCGGCGCGTGCGCCCTGATTGCAATCAAGGAGCGTGCGCGCTCCAAGACGCGGCTTGCGGAGGCGCTTGCGCCTTCGGCACGCATCGAACTGGTGCGCTCAATGCTCGCGGCGGTGCTCTCGGCGGCCGGCGCCGCACAGACGGTGCGTCAGATCATCGTGGTGAGTCCCGAGCGCGACTCCGTGCCCACCGAGATCCCGGTGCTTGCCGATACCGGCAAGTGCCTCAACAGCGCGCTGACACAGGCACATCGGTTGCTGCGCGAATTGGGCTGCCGAGAGGTGGTGATACTGCCGGCGGACCTGCCGAAGATCACCGCGGCCGAAATCGATGATTTAGTGCGTGCCGGCCGAACCGGGGGCTTTGCGATCGCCCCCGACACCGCTGGGGTGGGTACGAACGCACTGTGCCTCGTGTCAGAGCGTCCGTTTTGTTTCCAATTCGGCTTAGGTAGCCAGCGATTGCATCTGCAGGAGGCACAACGCACGGGCTTAAGTACACAGGTGGTTCGCCTCCCCGGCCTCGAGTTCGACGTGGATTCGCCTGCCGACCTCGACGGGCTGGATGAGGAGCGATGGCTCGCGCGCCTGCAGGCCTGAGCGCGCTGCTGCGCGCGGCCGAGGCCGGCCGCCGGCCCGTCGCGGCCGAGGCATTGGCAATCCTGGTCGAGGCGCCGGCCGAGGAACTCCTGCAGGCCGCCGAGTCGCTCACCCTGGCCGGCTTCGGCGAGGCGGTCACCTATTCGCGCAAAGTGTTCATTCCGCTCACGCAGCTATGCCGGGACGTTTGCCACTACTGCACCTTCGCCAAAGCGCCGCGGCGTCTCAAGGGCGCGTACCTCGCGGCGGAGGAGGTGCTCGCGATCGCGCGCGCGGGCAGTGCCGCCGACTGCAAGGAAGCCCTGTTCACGCTCGGCGACAAGCCGGAGGAGCGCTACGCCGCGGCGCGCGCCGCTCTCGATGCCGCGGGTGCGCAAAGCACGCTCGATTACCTTGAGCGCATGGCCAAATTCGTGCTGGAGGAGACTGGGCTGCTGCCGCATCTGAACGCCGGGGTCATGGACGCCGCGGATTTGCGCCGGCTTCGGCCGGTGAGCGCATCGATGGGATTGATGCTCGAGAGCGCATCAGACCGGCTGTGCGAGCGCGGCGGTCCGCACTTCGGTTCCCCCGATAAGGTACCGGCACGGCGGCTCGCAACCTTGCGGGCTGCCGGCGAGCTGGGCATTGCGATGACGACGGGCCTCTTGATCGGCATTGGCGAGACGCGCCGCGAGCGCATCGAGTCCCTGCTGGCGCTGCGCGCGGTCCAGGATGCCCACGGCCATCTGCAGGAACTCATCATTCAGAATTTCAAAGCGAAGCCCGGAACCAAAATGGCCGCGGCCCCCGAGCCCGCCCTGGAAGAGCAGCTCTGGACGATTGCGGCGGCGCGCATTCTGTTTGGCCCCACGATGTCGATTCAGGCGCCGCCCAACCTGCGGCCCGAGGGTCTCGGCAGCCTGGTGCGCGCCGGCATCAACGACTGGGGCGGCGTATCGCCCGTGACGCCCGACCACGTCAACCCGGAGGCGCCCTGGCCGCATCTTGCAGATCTCGCGCTTGCGACGAACGCGGCCGGGCGCGAGCTCGTCGAGCGCCTGGCGCTGGTCCCCGCGTATGCGATGCGGCCCGAGGCGTGGACGGATCCCGCCATCGCGCCACGCGTGCGCCGACTCAGCGATAGCCGCGGCTTCGCGCGGCCGGACCGCTGGTACGCGGGTTCCGGCAGCGATTTGCCGCCGATCGCAGCGCACTGGTCGACCACCGCGCGCAGGTCTACAGCGAGTGATTCGGCCTCGCCTCCCGAGGCTGACGGCGCGCAGCTGCAGCGCATCGGCCGCGCGCCGGGAATTGGAGCGATCATCAAGGCCGCTCGTGCGGGGCACGCGCTGATCGAGGCGGATATCGTGCGCCTGTTCAGTGTTGAAGGCCGCGATCTCGATGAGGTGATCGCCGCGGCGGACCAATTGCGCCACGAGTCGGTCGGCGATACGGTCACTTACGTCGTCAATCGGAACATCAATTACACGAACATCTGTCTGTACCACTGCGGCTTCTGCGCGTTCTCGAAAGGCCAAGGGTCCAAAGATCTGCGCGGACCGGCCTACAATCTCGACCTCGACGAGGTGGCGCGCCGCACGCTCGAGGCAGCGGTCGCGGGCGCGACCGAGGTGTGCCTGCAGGGCGGCATCCATCCGAGCTTCACGGGCCATACCTACTTGAATATCGTCCGTGCCGTCAAAGAGGCGGTGCCGCGGATGCATGTGCACGCTTTTTCGCCCTTGGAGGTTCAGCACGGCGCGAGCACGCTTGGCCTGCCGCTCGCGGCGTATTTAGAGCGGCTGCGCGATGCGGGCCTCTCGACATTGCCGGGCACGGCCGCCGAGATTCTGGACGACGAGATCCGCGCCATTATCTGCCCGGACAAGCTGCGCACGGACGAATGGCTGGAAGTAATCGGCACCGCGCATGAGGTGGGCCTGCGCACCACGGCCACGATCATGTTTGGACACGTCGAGCAGCCCGTGCACTGGGCCCGACACCTGCAGCGCCTGCGCACGCTGCAGGAGCGCACCCATGGCATCAGTGAGTTCGTGCCGCTCGGCTACGTGCACATGGAGGCGCCGCTGTGGCGCAAGGGGCGGACGCGCTCGGGGCCGAGTTTTCGCGAGGCCGTACTCATGCATGCCGTGCCCCGGCTCGTGCTGCATCCGCTGATCCGGAATATCCAGACGTCCTGGGTGAAGATGGGCGCCGAAGGTGCGGCGCTGTGCTTGGACGCCGGGGCGAATGATCTCGGCGGCACGCTCATGAATGAGTCGATCACTCGCGCTGCCGGGGGCGTACACGGCCAGGAGCTCGACGCCGCGCAGCTTCAGGCGCTGGCGCGGCGCATCGGCCGACCGGCACGTCAGCGAACCACGCTCTACGGCATTCCCGGCGAGACGCCCTCGCCGTGGGTGGCGCACATGCCGTCCGCAGCCGAGCCGTCCGCATTGGCCACGGCCGGCTGATTGCCAAAGGGGGAGCGTCGTGCTGCGATTGGGCTATAAGGCTTCGGCGGAGCAATTCGGGCCCAACGAGCTGCTCGACTTCTCGGTTCTCGCCGAACAGCGCGGCTTCGATTCGGTGTTCATCAGCGATCACTTTCAGCCCTGGCGCCACACGGGCGGCCACGCGCCGTTTTCGATCGCGTGGATGGGCGCGCTCGGCGCGCGCACCTCGCGCATCGTCATGGGCACCAGCGTGCTCACGCCCACGTTCCGCTATCACCCGTCGGTAGTAGCGCAGGCCATCGGCACGCTCGGCGTGATGTTCCCCGAACGGGTGATCTTGGGCGTCGGCACGGGCGAATCGCTCAACGAAGTGCCGGCACTGGGGCTGGCCTGGCCCGAACCCAAAGAGCGTACCGCGCGGCTCAAGGAGGCGTTGGCGCTGATCAGAGAACTCTGGAGCGAACAGCGGGTCACTTTTAAAGGGCAATACTATCGCACCGACAAAGCGACGATTTATGACCGGCCGGCGATCCTGCCGCCGATCTATGTCGCGGCTGCGGGCCCGGTATTCGCTAAGTACGCCGGACAATTCGCCGACGGATTCATTTGCACCAGCGGCAAAGCGCCGGAACTGTATCGCGATACCTTGCTGCCCAACGTGGCGGCAGGAATTCAATCGTCCGGCCGCAAGCCGGAGGACCTCGACATGATGATCGAAATGAAAGTCTCTTTCGACCGCGACCGGCAGCGCGCCCTGGAGGACACGCGCCATTGGGCGGCGCTCGCGCTCTCGCCGGAGGAGAAGATTTCGGTGGAGGATCCGCTGCAAATGGAGCGGCTCGCCGATCAGCTTCCGGCCGAGCGCACCGCCAAGCGCTGGATCGTCTCGACGGATCCGGATGAGCATGTGGAAAAGATTCGACCGTACGTCGAGATGGGATTCCGCCACCTCGTGTTTCACGCTCCAGGCCCCGATCAGGCGCGTTTCTTGAATTTATACGCCGATCAGGTCTTACCCCGCCTGCGAGCGGCGTTTGGCTGAACGCGTACCGGGGCGTCGGCGATGAGCGCTGCAGCGGAACTGCGCATCATCGCGCTGCCGGACTTTCCGCAAGTGGCGAGCGGCGATGATCTCGCTGCCTTGACCGCGGCGGCGCTGGCGCGCAGCGAGCTCGCGCTACGCAGCGACGATGTGCTGGTGTTCGCGCAGAAAGTGATCTCCAAGGCCGAGTGCCGGCGGATCGATCTCGCCACCGTCGTGCCGAGTGCGAGTGCGCTCGACCTGGCCGAGATCGTACAGAAGGATCCCCGACTCGTGGAGCTGGTGCTGCGCGAATCGCGGCGCGTGGTGCGCGCCGCCAAAGATGTGCTGATCGTCGAGCACCGACTAGGACTCGTCATGGCAAACGCGGGTATCGATCAATCCAACGTCGCCGATCCCGCGAGCGGCGAGTTTGCCCTGCTGCTGCCCGAAGACCCGGATGCCAGCGCCGCGCGCTTGCGCGAGCGGCTGCGTACGCTGATGGGCTCTGCGCCGGGCATCATTATCAGCGACAGTTTCGGCCGTCCGTGGCGCGTGGGCACGGTCGGCGTGGCGATCGGCTGCGCGGGTTTTCCTGCGACACTCGACCTGCGCGGTCACACGGATTTGTTCGGGCGACCTCTGCGCGTCACAGTTGTCGGCCACGCCGACGAGATCGCTTCGGCCGCCTCGGTGCTCATGGGTCAGGCGAACGAGGCGCGCCCCGTCATTCTGGTTCGAGGCCTTACGCTCCGTGCACCGCACCAGCCCGCTGCCGCCCTCATTCGCCCGCAGCAGCAGGATCTGTTCCGATGAGCGGTCACGTCGTTGCCTTATGCGGGGGCGTGGGGGGCGCCAAGCTCGCGCAAGGCTTTAGCATGGCGCTGCAGCCGGAGGATCTCTCCATCATCGTCAACACCGGCGATGACTTCCAGCATCTGGGCCTGCACATCGCGCCCGACCTGGATTCGGTAATGTACGCCTTGGCGGAATTGTCTGATCCGGTCCGCGGCTGGGGACGGCGCGATGAGACCTGGACATTCATGCAGGCGCTCAAGGCTCTGGGTGGGGAGAACTGGTTTCAGCTCGGCGATGGCGATCTCGCCACACACGTGGAGCGCAGTTGGCGGCTTGCCCGGGGCGCCACTTTGAGCGAAGTCACGGCGCACCTGTGCCGGGCCCTTGGCATCGGCCCCCGGGTGCTGCCGATGAGCGATGACGCGGTGCGCACGCGCGTGCGTACCGCGGAAGGATGGCTCGATTTCCAGGAATACTTCGTGCATCAGCAATGCCGGCCGGCGGTGCGCGAGTTCGTGTTTGCCGGCGCCGAGTCGGCGCGCACGCAGCCCGACGCGCTCGCCGCTCTCGAGCGCCGTGATCTGCGCGCCATCGTCATTTGTCCCTCGAACCCATTCGTCAGCGTCGAGCCTATTCTCGCGGTGCCGGGCATTCACGCCGCGATACGACAATCCGATGCGCCGGTGGTTGCCGTCACGCCCATCATCGGCGGCAAGGCCATCAAAGGCCCGGCGGCGAAAATGCTGGCTGAGTTCGGCCTCGAGGTCAGCGGCGCGGCGGTCGCCCGGCGCTATGCGGGCATCATCGACGGGTTTGTCATCGACGAGACCGATCCGATTCCGGAACCGCTGCCGGGCGTGACGTTTTTCAGCGCGGCGACGCTGATGAACAGCGCCGATGACCGATTGCGGCTGGCCCAGGCCGTACTGCAGGCAGCGGATGCGCTCAGCGCAACTCCGGTGTGACACGGCAAGAAGCGCTCCAGTCGCATAATGCCGATCGCGGGCGTATGGTATCGGCATCTGGTCGCGACCCTGCAGCATCGACGTGGAGGACACCATGGCTGAATCGAACAAGTCTTCAGAGCTTCCGGCTTGGATCAAGGATCATCTCACGCGCTATCTCGCCACTGACGGCGCGGACGGCTACCTGTGGGACGCCAGCCTCGGCGGCGGCAAGGGCATGGTGCCCACGCTGCTGCTGACCACCGTCGGCCGCAAGTCCGGCAAAGTCCTGACCCTGCCGCTGATCTTCGGCCGATCCGGTAAGAACTATTTGGTCGTCGCCTCCAAGGGCGGCGCGCCGACGCATCCGGCCTGGTACTTGAACCTGCAGGCTAACCCGGAGGTCCGGGTGCAGGTCAAGGCGGAGAAGTTCACTGCCCACGCGCGCACCGCGAACGCCGAGGAGCGCGCAGCGCTGTGGCCGAAGATGGTGGAAATCTACGGGCCGTACGCGCAGTACCAGACCAAGACCGACCGGCAGATCCCTGTCGTCATATTGGAGTCGGTCCGAATTTAAAGACCGGCGACTGCAGGGATGATCTCGCGGCCGAAGACTTCCAGCGGCCGGATCTCATGCACGTTCGGCATGTTGAATATCGCATGCTGCACGCCGATCGCCGCGAGCGCTTCGCAGTGCGCGATCACGTCTTTCGCGTGCATCTTGTCGGGTTGCAAGTCGACGGTCCCCAACGTGGTTTTCTCGATGGCGCCGTAATCGCGGCCGAGCGCGTCGCAATGCTGCTTCAAGACCGCCAATTTGGCGCGCACGGTGTCCGGGGGTCCAAAAATATTGCAGGCATCCGCATATTGCGCGACCAGGCGCAGCGTCTTCTTTTCGCCACCGCCGCCGATGAGAATCGGCGGCTGGGGGCGAGACAGCGGCTGCGGGCTGCACAGGGTTTCTTCGAGCTGATTATGTTTGCCGTGATAGGGGTCGTTATTGCCCGACCACATCTGCTTCGCAATCTGCAGCGTTTCTTCGAGCAGTTCAAAGCGCACGCCGAGCGGCGGAAATGGCACGCCCAGGCCTTTCGCTTCCTGCTCGTTCCAGGCGGCGCCGATGGCAAAATAGGCACGGCCACTCGAGAGCACATCCAGCGTCGTCACGGCCTTGACGAGGATTCCGGGGTAGCGGTAGATCACGCCGGTCACCATCGTGCCGAGTTTCACTCGCTTAGTCAGCGCGGCTAAGTAGCCGAGGGTGGTATACGCCTCCAGCATGTCATTCTCATGCGGGCCAACCCCGCGGATCTGGAAGAAGTGATCCATCACCCACAAGCTGTGGAACCCGGCGTCGTCGGCGACACGAGCGATTTGCGCCAGTTTGGCGGCGATTTGTGCCGCTCCGCCCGGCCACGTGAAGCTGGGTATCTGCAGGCCGATCTTCATCGGGATTCTCCTTGGTTGAATGGAGCGGTGCAACAGACGGTTTTTTTCGGCATACCGGCCGAGTGAAACTGTCGCTAGCGGCAATTGCCGCCCGGGTCTTCGGCTGCATCAGTATATTCTCACTGTCCGTTCCTCGTTCGCGGACCAATTCTGGGTTAACTCAGCAGGGTTCTCTGGTGCATCTGGGGATTTTAGGCGGGAGAACGGTCGCTGGCGGACAGAATACCGACAGGCCACGAAGCACAAATGCCTTATTTCAGGCCGTTTTCCGTCAGTGACGAGAGTGACCGGACACGCGTCTGCGGCCGACGAAGGGCTGTTGTCCGCAGATGCACCAGAACCCCTGTGAGCCAGTCGTCCACAACATTTTGAGGGGTTGATCGCGGACCGGGCCCGGTTCCGAGGCCTCGCGACGGCGGTACGCATTGATGCGCGATCCAGATGCAAAGAAGATCGAGATTCTGCTGGAACGATTGCGCGCGCCGGCCCAGCGTGGGACGATTCCACGAACACGAATACGGGAGCTGAGAGCTGAGGGATGAACGGACGTGTGGCGCTGGTAACGGGCGGCGGCCGGGGGATCGGGCGCGAGGCGGCGCTGCTGCTGTCGGCAGCGGGAGCGCGCGTGATGGTCGTGTCGCGCAGTGCGACGGAACTGGCGGCCGTTGGCCTTGAGTACGTCACGGCCGACCTCGGCACCGCCGAGGGCTGCGCCCTGGCTGTTGCCGAGACCGAGCG